>PVMK01128245.1_pt1 | contig 25597 bp, 18 predicted proteins | sample 1853481 | NCBI WGS metagenome assembly PVMK01 (sample SAMN08533507, study PRJNA380276) | Marine sediment metagenome, whole genome shotgun sequencing project.
CAGGTTTTGGGCTGAAGCAATACAGTTCTGTCAGCAGCGCGGTTATGCGCGTAAAAGCAAAGTTGCAAGAGGATAGAAAATTTAAAGACCGCCTTGAATGTATTGAAAGCAACATCCTTAAAGCTCAAACGTAGATTTGACCCTTTTCTCAATTTTGACCCTTTTCTCAAAAGTATGCGTCTGAAGAAAAGCGTCTCTTCGAAGATTTACGGCACGGTTTAATTTTGGGGTCGAAGCAATTCGTTAATAAAATTAGGAAAAAATATGCACCTTCAAAGACGGAGTTTTCGATACCCCAACAGCGGCAAGTGGCAAAGAGCTTTGATGTAGAAAATTATTTACGGAAAGCGGAGCAGATTTTTGGCTGTGATGTTGAACACTTTAAGCACAAAAAAAGGCTTTCGGGAGCCGAAAAAAAAATCCGGGACCTGCTGCTCTATGGTATCTGGAAAACCGGTCAATTTAAAAATGAACAAATCGGCTACCTATTTGGGATTAGTTATTCTGGGGTAAGTCACGCAGTAAAGTCGGTAAGACTCAAACCAGTAAAAAATCGACAATTACAGACTAAATTCGATCAGCTTAATTCACTGTTCAAGCTTTGACTCTGATGTCTACACAAAAGATATTTATCGTATTTATTTTAATAAGTATTTTTGTATTTCAAGATAGTTTTGCGGCTGAAATTGATAGCGTAACCCCAAGAAAACTTAAACTTGATAATAGCCTAACTATTATTAACAAAATTTTTAATCAACGTATACAAGAGGGGATCCAAAAAACCAATGCAAAACAAGATGATATTGAAGATATAGAAAAAGATGAGTTTTGTGATGAAGAAGTCCTTTATACAGAACTTAGAAAAGCCATTTTTCAATCCTTTACCGCATCTTGGGGATTTAAGGGTTACGATCTAGACAAACAATTACGCAGTTTACTAGCCCGGCAAAGTTACTCTTTATCGCTAAACGACTCTATTTACCGTGACATAAATTATTTAGAAGGTTTTTCCTTAAACATTAAGGAGCTGAGTGATGTCGTCAATATCAATGGTCATCTTATTGGACTAGATAAGATGGGTCATTTTTTTGCTGAGGGCTGGCAATATTTTGAGTTAACCCATTATGAGGAACACAATATTGACCAAGCTCTCGAGTGGGGAAAGGAGCAAGAAGCTGGAAAATTTGGTTATACAACTACAGGCATTTTTTCCTTTTCCGATCTTGTAGCCAACTTCAATGGCTGGCGGTTTTGGAATAAAGTCTTACTCAAAGGAAATGATCCTTTAAAAGGAGCTATTGCTAATTTCTTTAACAGGCCATACATAACGTGTGAAATCCAAATTATTGCTTCTATCAAAAACAAGAAAATAGTTAAGGCCTGGGAATACAACACCCGATTTGATTTATCGGATTACGTAGATGGAGCTTGGGACGAAGGGAATAACTGTAATAGCTACGAAGACCCGGCTATTGAAGAAAAAGTAACATTACGGATAAATAATGTAAATTCCGACTTTACCTGTCCTTTCATAGCTGAATACTGCTTAGCGTCTCAGGAAAAATATGGATATTATGCAAAACATGTTTTGCATCCCTACTGCCTTATTGTAACTAAAGAATGAAATATCAAAAATCTATTAGATACAAAATTTATTGAAATAGAAAAGGATTTAATCGAATACTTTAAGGGAAAAGAAAGGGGAAAAAGGAATGATAATCACAATAGTTGGAGCGGGAAATTCCGGCTGTGCAAATGCTTTTATAGCAGCTGAAAACGGCCATGAAGTCAGGATTTTGAAAACTACCAGGGGAACCGCCCATGATGAACACTTTGAAACAATGCAAAAAAATGGCGGTCTATGGGGTATTGATAATACCAAGAGCGACAAATATACAGATTTTGCCGATGAAGGAGAAAAAACTTTTCAAAAAATCGCGATGATCACCAGAGACCCGCAAGAGGCAATTGAAGGTGCGGACGTCATTATGATTTTTATTCAAACCCAGTACCATGAAGCTCTGGCAAAAAAAATAGCTCCTTTTTTTAAAACGGATCAATTGGTTATTCTTGTACCAGGCTATCTGGGTTCGATCTATTACCATCGACATAGTATTGAAAAGCCGTTATTTTCAGAAGGGGAGTCAACCGCCAATGACGCTCGTATTTACGAACCCGGTTGTGTCAAAATACTATTCAAAAATGTGCGAAATTCTCTTTCCTATTTACCCGCGGATAAAACGAATTTTGGACAAGAAATTGCGGCTCAAATTTTTAGAACTTATCGGGATACCCGCGAAAATATCATCGCTACGGCTTTACATAATCCTAATCTAATTGTGCACACGGTGGGAATGTATGCATTAAAACCGATGATGGATTATTGCGCCAAATATCATCCCGATGAGGTACCTTCGATGTACCGGGACGCTCTCGGAACAGATTTTGCCTGGGCGGTGGTCGATCTACTGGACAAGGAAAAGATGGATGTCCTGGAAGCCTACGGGTGTGAACGAATTCCTTATCTGGATGCATGCAAATTTCAGGAATGAAGAAGATCTTAGTAAAGATTCTCGCCAGGTATTTGAAAATTATAAAGTGATTACGCCACCTGGTCCCAAGAGCTTTGATTTCAGATATATTACCGAAGATGTGCCTTATGGATTGGTTTTATTGAGTTCCCTTGGCACAGCCATGAATGTTGCAACCCCAACCTGCGATCATATGATTGAGGTTGTAAATAGAATCTTAAATCGCGATTTTTACGCCGAAGGCTTAACACTTCAAAAATTAGGTGTTGATAATCTGAGCAAAGATGAATTGTTGGATTTTATCAATCACTGTACCTTGCCGTAATAAGCCAATCCCAAATAAGTTCAATTACGCAGGTTCGATAGGTACATCGTTGTCCACCATGTATGGGGAACATCCATAAATTTATAAATAATATGGGACGCAATGTGAAAAGAGAGTCAATATGAGGTACGTTTTAATCTTTATGTTTTAAGGCATCTTAATTTCGCCAGATCTTCGGCATACCCATACAAATGTAACCCTTTGCTCTCCACCACCATCTCCCCATCGCTGATACCGATCTCGCCGGCCATGTATTCTTTAAGGTTCTGAATAGCCGCCAGGTTGGCCGGAAATCCGTTCCAGAGGTCCCAGGAACGAAAATACACAAAAAAGTGCAGTTTATTATTTTGAATGCGGGTGTCGATGGATCGCAAACAGGGGGGATCCAGTAAGGTTAGATCCGACGGGTGGGCCACCTGCAATACCAGCTGATTATTGCGCTGACCAAATTGCTTATAAGTGGCGATGACCCATTCAATCTGGTTTAAGTAGAGCCGACCGTCTTCCTCAAAGACAATAGAACCGTCGACTTCACGCTTATCAACGATTTCAGCATTTCCCTGTTCCCACCATACCAGTTTGTCTCCGGTCAATGGCACTTTTGTCAACCGTTCACCATAAGTATAAGATTCCCCCGGTTCCTTGCGGGCAGACATCAAATACTCAATATAGGCCCTTTCATAGCCGGGGCCACCGTAAATATAGTCATGCTCCACAGGATTGGGAATGCCGCAGGCAGGCGGAATATCCGGTATCAGCGGGACGGTGGCGGGATAATTTACATGCCCCATAAAATAATCGTATTCAAGACGGGTTTGCCCGGCATAGGAGCCACGATCAATCACAAATCGTTCACCATGGTCGAGAATGTCATTGACAGCCTGAAACCACAGATCGGGTAAATCCCTCGCTTTTATTTGATGGATTTTCATTATAGAAAAAGTAACCGTTCACAGGTTCAGGGTTCAACGTTCAGCCCGCCCTGGCCTCCGGCTCGTAGCATACGTTTCCAGCCTACGCCTCGGAGAGTGCGACTTATAAGATCATATTACGGTCCGTGTCAGGTTCCCAAATATGAATCTGAATAATTGAGCACATAAATTCAGGTCTGGGCCAGGGGGCTAAGGACAAAGAAGGCATTAAAGACCCGAAGTCCTCTTTAAAAATGCTCATTTTCCTAAATAACTGCCAATTTGGCTCCAATTTTTAGATTAGGTCTGACAAAGCTGACGTTTTTCTCGTAAATACGCATCCCAAATACAGTCCAGGGACGAGAATGCAACCTTGAACCCCTGAACCTTTGAACCCGTGAACGCCTACTATATATCCAACACACTCACTTCAAGGGCATTGTTCTGGATAAACTCTCTGCGGGGTTCAACCTGCTCCCCCATTAAAATAGTGAATATTTCATCGGTCTCCACCATGTCCTCAATTTTCACCTGGAGCAGGTTTCTTTTTTCCGGATCCATAGTGGTATGCCACAACTGGTCAGGATTCATCTCTCCAAGACCTTTGTAGCGCTGAACATTAATACCTTTTTTGCCTTCCTTGAAAAGTAATTCCAGCAGTTCCTTTTTATCCTGTGCTGAATCGGCCGGTTCTTCATTATCTTTTCTAAAAATATTAAATGGCGGAAAATCATATTTTGCTATATTTTTCCCGGCTAAAAGACATTTTTGATAACTACTGGAGTAAATCAACCCCCGGCCTATTTTTATGGGTGAAAAGGATTCAGCCATCGGTCCGCTGATGATTTCTTTGCCCTCTGTGCCGCTATGCCCCGTAACCATCAATTCATAAATGCCACGCTCGTCACTCCATTTCAAATTATCGACTCTATACCCTTTTTGAATCAACAGGTTTCTTAAATCAGACATCCTGCCCTGGTCTTGCAGGAAACTTTTGTTTTCAACATCCTGGTGTATCAATAGCTCCACCAGTTTGGGCGGAATGCCGCGTTTGGTCAACTGTTCGCTCTGCGAAAAATATTCGGCTAAATCACAAACAAAAAGGTAGAGTCGATGTCCTGATAACTTGATCTCATCCTGACCGGCGGTTATTTCTTTTTGGTCGCATATTTTTTTTAATATCCATTCATTATATTCGATTTCATCTTTTAAATATTTTTCGCTCTTTCCCTTGCCCACCTTAAACAACGGCGGTTGCGCAATGTACAGATAACCTTTTTCTAAAATATCCTCCATCTGACGGTAAAAAAACGTCAAAAGAAGCGTCCGGATATGGGAACCGTCAACATCGGCATCGGTCATAATAATGACTTTGTGGTATCTGATCTTTTCTATATTGTATTCTTCTTTTCCAACGCCCGTCCCAAGCGCGGTAATTATATTCCTTATTTCTTCACTGTGCAGAATTTTATCAAACCGCGCCTTTTCAACATTTAAAATTTTGCCCTTCAACGGCAAGATGGCCTGAAATTTTCGATCCCGTCCCTGTTTTGCCGACCCGCCGGCGGAATCACCCTCGACAATAAATAATTCCCGTAACGCCGGATCGGAAACCTGGCATTCGGCCAGTTTTCCCGGCAGGGTGGCATCGAGCAAGGCACCTTTACTCCTGGCAATATCCCGCGCCCGCTTGGCGGCATCCCGCGCCCGGGCGGCGTCCACGCCCTTGGAAATAATTTTTCTGGCAACTGCAGGATTTTCTTCAAAAAATTCACCTAACTTCTCATTGACCAGAGATTCCACCAATCCTTTGACTTCACTATTTCCGAGCTTCGTTTTGGTCTGTCCTTCAAATTGCGGCTGCTTTAATCGCACGCTTATAATGGCGCTGAGCCCCTCACGAACATCATCGCCGCTAATTTTTTCTTTTAAATTTTTCGGTAAATTACCATTGGTGGCATATTGGTTGATTGTGCGGGTGATACCTGCTTTAAATCCGCTTAGGTGAAATCCCCCCTCAACTGTATTAATATTATTGGCGAAGGAAAAAAGCCTTTCTTTATAGGTATCGTTATATTGGATGGCAACTTCTAATTGAACATCATTTTTTTCGCCTTCCATGAATATGGGTTCATGCAGGGGCGTATGTCTCCGGTTAAGGTATTCCACGAATTGTTTGAGGCCGCCTTTAAAAAGAAATTCTTCCTTGGCATCTGAACGTTCATCCTCGATGGTGATCTTGACACCCTTATTTAAATAAGCCAGTTCCCGCAGCCGGCGCACAAGAATATCATAGCTGAAATCAGTGGTGGTAAAAATTTGGGCATCCGGAATAAAATGAACCTTGGTTCCCTGTTTACTGGTATTTCCGGTCACCCTTAATTCGCTGCTTTTTGCACCTCTTTCATAGGTCTGGAAATGAATCTTTCCGCCGGAATAAATTTCCACTTCCAATAAACTGGAAAGCGCGTTGACCACTGAAACGCCGACACCATGTAATCCGCCGGAAACTTTATAAGAATCATCGTCAAATTTTCCACCGGCATGAAGCTTTGTCATAACTACTTCAACAGCCGGTATTTTTTCCTTTTTATGGATACCTACCGGAATTCCCCGCCCGTCATCCGTCACACTGACACTGTTATCCGTATGAATGACCACCTCAATCCGGCTGCAAAATCCTGCCATGGCCTCATCGATACTGTTATCAACAACTTCATAAACCAGGTGGTGAAGTCCAGCAATATCGATATTCCCGATATACATGGAGGGTCGCTTACGAACGGCTTCCAGCCCTTCAAGCACTTTAATATTGTCTTCGGTATAATTATTTACGTTGTTTTCTTCTTTCATATTCTCATCGGCATTATTACGCTTAAAAAGGATTTGTCGTTTTCACCCTCTATTTTACAGGGTTTTTCTTCATCTATGATATTCAATATGATGTTGTCTTCATCGATAACACCCAATGTATCGATAAAAAACTTAGGATTGTACATCACTTCCACCGGATCTCCCTTATAACTGATATCCATATCTTCCTTGGATTCCCCTATGTCGGGGTTAGTGGAATTTATTAGCAATTTATCTTTATTGAAATGAAAAATAGCGCCTTTGTATTCCTCGGATGATAAAATAGACATACGCTTTAGCATCATTAAAAATAATTGGCGATCCAGCGGAATATCATGTCCGTCGGATTTTACGACGATATCGCCGTATTTGGGAAAATCTCCTTCAAGAAGTCGAATAATCAGGGTCTCTTTTTCTTTTTTCACAATAAAATTGTTGTCTTTAATACCAATTTTCACCGAGCCTTCGCTATCAAGAAATTTAGCAACTTCTGTGAGACCTTTTTTGGGTATCAATACATCAGGACCCGGCGGCAGCTCAAAGTCTTTATTAAATACGTAATCCGCCTTTGAAAGCCGACTGCCATCGGTTGAAACCAGCCTAAATATTTTTTGCTTTTCTTCCTGGATCCGTTCAGCAAATATTCCGACAATATGGGCTCTGTTATCATCGGTTGCACCCGTTATAATGACGGTTTTTTCGATCATTTTAGCAAAGAAGGCCGAATTTATTTCAAAAAAATCAACATCTTCTATTGTGGGAATTTCCGGAAAATCGTCTGGATTAAGCCCCACAATATGATATTCCACCGTCTGATTTCCGATTTCAATCCAATGGTTTTCAATTTCATTTATATAGATATCCTCGCTGGGAAAATCTCTGACAATCTCGTATAATTTTCTGGCATTAATGGCAATTATTCCCTGAGCATCTATTTTTGCAGGATAAAAACCTTTAAAACCGGTTTCGAGATCGGTTGCAGCGATGGATATACCGGATTCTTCCGTTTGAATAAGAATGCTGGTGGTGATGGCAAGATTGGTTTTGCGTCCGGCTAAGCCCTGAATTTTAGAAAGAACAGGTAAAATATGATTTTTGTTTATGGTCGTTTTCATCTTACATTTCCTTAATAAATATTATTTAGTAAATAAATAACTAAGATAATAATGTGTTGTTCATAAGACTAATAACTTTCTAACATTCTGAAATAATATAAATTTAAAACCAACTTGATGTTTAAAACATAAACAATATTGTTTGGATAAGTCGCTTTGTATTAACAGTAAAAAAAAGATTGTTTAAAAAATGAAGGTTATCAACAAAATATGAGTATTTTGTTGACAAAAATAATGTTCAAAAGTCTCGGTCCTGGAGTACTCCAATACTCCGAAATTAATTAAAATTGAAAGCTCCTACGATGGATTACCTTCTTTTGGTTATAGATATTTTTATTCAAAACTGAAAACATAGTCCTTTGGGCCTCAGGCTCGTAGGGGTACGATCCTACGCCTCCGTTTATAAAATAAGATAGAATTCCTTAACCTGTCGAGAGCCTCTTGGCCGAACGGCTTTAGGCACTTTAGGTCATTTTAGCTCACTTTAGCCACTTATATGTAATAAAATCAGTACTCCCTTTCAGAGAGAAACCAGTGCAGGGCCCTCTGTATCCGGGTATCTACTTATGCCGCCTGTATCCAGTTTCTGATATTGGGAACCATTTTATTTTGCCATCTATTTGACAACCTTAATTTGACAAAATGGGTAAAAATATTTTCTAAAAGGTTGAGTATTTTATCATGAAGAAATATTTTTTCGAGGACAAACCCCTCAAGATCTTCATCGGATTCCGGCACATCGGTGCTCGGAAGATTTAAACTGCTGACATTCAAACTTTCGCCTTTGAGGGTAAACTGCCATGTCAATTCAACCGACTTGTACACCACATTGAGTTCAGTGACCAATGCACCCTTTTTTAATGTCAGAATTCCTTCCTCTAAACTTGCCCCATCTCCCTTAATGGTAATACGCTCGCCGGATTCTTTTCTGCGATTTTCAAATACCATACGGTTTCCGATTTCCAGGGCGACAAAGTCTTTATCAAAATTTTTAATCAGATCTTGATCCTTTTCGATGACGTACCATAACCAGGTTAGAAATTCTTCCCCTAAAAACTGATAGCGATTATAGGCAACAGCAACATCCAGCATAATTACAGACCTCGTTGAATAGTTTACTGGTTGAATGGTTGATTAGGTAAATTATAGTCATAATTTTGGAATGTTACGATTGCTGAAAAATCAACTGTTTAATTATTTTGCAATTATAGGATAAAGCCATAATTGCATCCACTTTACCAATGAACTAATCAACCAATTAACGACATCTGAAACTACAAGCACCAAATTACAATGTCCAAATCTCAAATAATATCAAACGACAAATGTTTGGTATTTTGAAATTCGGTCATTGTGATTTGTTTGGTATTTGTTATTTGAAATTTTTTAATTGCTGAAACCTTTATTATATAACAACATGTTGTCAGATAAATTCCGATAAGGGTCTAAGCTTAAGACTCATCTACTTAAAGAAATGCGTCGGAGATATTTTCTGAAGTTCATCACGTTGTGAATCCGACAGATCTGCCGACAAATAAGCGGCCGTATAAGGAAATATTCGTATCAACGACAGGTCAAAAGATTTTGAAAAAAGTGTTTCCAATTCCTCATTGGCCGCTTTTAGATTGGATAAAAACCACACGCTTGAATCTTCGTAATTCCATACCAAATCATATATATTCGGAGTCGCAGGAATGCGTAGGCTCAGAGCATTAATAACATGGTCCTTAATCATTCTTTTTTCAGTTTTGGATAAATATTGACGTCCACTGTCAGCCAGACGTTTGGCGGCTTCGACGGTATAATGTTTTTTTAAAATTTTTGGTGCAATATTTTTTTTGTCTATTCGCAGGGAAAATACAAAATAGTTGCCGTAAACAAATAAGGATCCACTAAAATCAGGTTGAAAAGGGTTTTCAAAAGACGTCCACCCCACAGCCATGTCTGAAATCTGGTTGTCTATCTCCGAAATGGTATTGTTTGTTAAACCTTTGGCAATGGTTTCAAGGACCGGCGGTTTTATTTTCCCGTGGACTTTATATCGGGTAATCGATGCAGCGTTTGATAAAAGGCTCATAATATACAATATATGGTGTTGAAAACCAACAAAAATAAATATATAGCGTGTTTAGGGTTAGTTTACAAGAAAATTTTCCTAACTTTAATTAAAGCCCAAAAGTAGTTTACACTTTTTGTAGTTACATTTTGCATATATTTTTTGTTCTAAAGAAATAATTTAACCACGAAACACACGAAAGACACTAAAAAACACAAATTTTATTCTACAAATATTTCGTGTGTTTCGTGTGTTTCGTGGTTAAAAAATAAAACTGTAAAATGCTATGTGAAGTTCATGAAATTCATTGCCGATTTACATGTTCATTCCAAATTTTCCAGAGCCACTGCTAAAAATCTGGATCTTGAAAATCTGTATATTGCTGCCCAGTTAAAAGGGATTACGGTGGTTGGAACCGGTGATTTCACCTACCCGGAATGGTTTTTGGAAATTTGTGAAAAACTGGAACCGGCTGAAGAGGGTCTTTTCAAACTGAAAGATGAGATTGCCAAAGCATGTGATGAACAGGTTCCGCCCTCCTGCCGCGATTCGGTTCGTTTTATACTGTCCACCGAAATAAGCAACATATATAAAAAAAACGATAAAACCAGAAAAAATCATAACCTGGTTCTGGTGCCGGATCTGGCGGTTGCCGAAAAATTAAGCGCCAAACTGGATAGGATCGGCAACATTAAATCCGACGGACGGCCAATTCTGGGACTGGATGCTCGCAACCTCCTGGAAATTTTACTGGAAACATCCGATCAGGCATTTTTGATTCCGGCGCACATCTGGACGCCGTGGTTTTCGGTTTTGGGTTCAAAATCCGGATTTAATTCCATCGAAGAATGCTTTGAAGACCTGACACCCCATATATTTGCCGCTGAAACCGGGCTTTCTTCAGATCCACCCATGAACTGGCGTGTTTCCGATCTGGATGGTTTGACCCTGGTGTCCAACTCAGACGCGCATTCACCCCTGAATCTGGGTAGAGAGGCCAATCTTCTTAACACCCGGTTATCCTATCATGGTCTAAAATCAGCGATTAAAAGTGGGGACCCAGACGCCTTTTTGGGTACATTTGAGTTTTTTCCCCAAGAGGGCAAGTATCATCTGGATGGACACCGCAACTGCAAAATTCGGCTCAATCCCCGGGAAACAATGGATGTTGACGGCAAATGTCCTGTATGCGGCAAAGCGCTGACCCTGGGTGTATTGAATCGGGTGGAAAAATTGGCGGATCGCATCGAGGGGTTTAAACCGCCAGCCCATCCTTCATATCACAGTATCATCCCTTTGGCAGAAATTTTTTCCGATATTTTGCAGGTGGGCGCAAAGTCTAAAAAAGTCCAAAAAAACTATCAAAAAGCTCTCATTCGGCTGGGCAGTGAATTTAATATTTTGCACACCCTTGAAATAGATAAGATTGACAGGGCCGGAATTCCGTTGCTCGGGGAGGCGATCCGGCGAATGCGGCAAAAAGAAGTCGAGATTATACCGGGTTATGACGGTGAATATGGGCGCATAAAAATTTTTAATTTCCATGAACGCGAGCAGTTGCTAGGTCAAAAGCCCCTTTTTTCAGTACCTCAAAAAAAATCAGCTCCGGAAACGGCTTTGCCTTCTAAAGCACCATCTTATCAGACATCATTGGTTGAACCCATAGCGTTTCCCAAAACAACACAATTGAAATTGTTTAATCCGCATCAAACCTTCGATATTTTCAGTCAACTCAACGATGAGCAGCGCCGGGCCGTTGAATATCCCGGCGGACCGCTGTTGATCGTTGCCGGACCCGGTACCGGGAAAACCCGCACCCTGACGCACCGTATTGCTTTTCTGATGATGAAAAAAAAGGTTTCGACCTCCCGGGTGCTGGCCGTTACTTTTACCAATAAGGCGGCCCGGGAAATGCGTGAAAGGTTAAAGTCTCTGATGGGAGATACCCGATCCCCTGCCGCTTGTGGCCACCTTCCATTCGTTTTGTTACCAAATATTAAACGAACATAATGAAAATCCCAAAGATATCATTGATGATCACCACCGCGGCATTCTGATCGCCGAAGCGTTGGCGTATGTGCGAAAAAAAGGTTGTCGGGTATCTTTGAAACCGAAACAGATTTTAAATTGTATCATCGCGGCTAAACAACAGATTCTCGATCCGGATGAGTTTGAAAAGGTGAATACTGCAGATACACACAAAAAAACAATTTCAGATATTTACCGGACATACCAGAACATGTTGTCGATTCAAAACCTGTATGACTATGAGGACCTGATTTTTCATGTGGTCCGGCAGTTTGAAACCGACCCAAAATTCTGCAAAAAATATCAAAAACAATTTCAGCATGTTTTCGTGGATGAATTTCAGGATCTAAACCAGGCTCAGTATCGTATTATCAGAGCGCTGGCACCCGGCAAAAATACCGTCAAAGACCTGTGTGTCATTGGAGATCCGGATCAGGCCATTTATGGTTTCAGGGGATCTGATGTAAAATATTTTAACCGCTTTATCAGTGATTATCCGGACACCGGAGTAATCAATCTTGTCAGAAATTACCGTTCAACTAAAACCATCTTAAACGCTTCTTTCCAGGTTATCAAAAATCATCGTCAGCCAACCTCAGATGATCGAACCTATTCACAAATTAACGGCACCAAAACCATCAGTATTATGGAATTGGCGACCGACAAAGCAGAAGCGCAAACCATTGCCGGGATCATCGAGCAGCAGATTGGCGGCACCGGATTTCATTCCGTCGATACCGGAAAGGTTATCGATGCCAACAATGCCATGTCTCGCAGTTTTTCAGATTTTGCCGTACTGTACCGCACCAACGAACAGCACCGGGTTATGGAACAGGTATTTGAGCGGGCCGGCATACCATTTCAAATTGCCAGCCGGGAAACTGCCTTAAACCAGAAAGGTTTGCCGGAAATAATTTCATTGTTAAAGGCAATTGAAGGCCTGGGCGGCTATCTGGATTATGAAAACATCAACCGGCTTGTGATGGTCGGCATCGGCAAGAAAACCCTGGATACATTTAAGGATTGGTGCTACCGGAACCGGTTGACCTTTTCACACGGGTTGCTTAAGGCCGCCCGGTTTCCCATACCCGGTCTAAAACCATCCCGGCAGCAGATACTAAATGATTTTTCCCGGCAACTTTCGCAGTACAAAGAAAATATGTCCTGTTTGTCGGTGGCGGACAAATTGTTGTATCTGGAAAAAAACACCAAATTATTGGGTATGTTGAACAGCGATGCCAGCATTAAAGAAGCCTTTGCCCGCCTGGTCGAAATTTCGGTAGATTTTGGAATTGATTTGACTGATTTTTTTTCCAGTATTGCACTGCATACCGATACGGATGCATATGCACAACAGGCCGAAAAAGTTTCGTTGATGACGATGCATGCTGCCAAAGGCCTCGAATTTCCCGTCGTGTTTATTACCGGGTGTGAGGATGATTTAATACCCTTCAAACGAGGCAATAGCGGGCAAGCGGATATCGAAGAAGAAAGAAGATTGTTTTATGTGGCCATGACCCGGGCCCGGGACAGGCTGTATTTAACCCGGGCCAAAAAGCGCCGAATCTACGGCAAACTTGAAGATCGCGTTTTCTCCCCTTTTGTGGCCGACATTGAGAATCGGTTAAAAAAGGACGACACACCCCGGTTAAAAAAGAGAAGAAGAAGGGATCCGGACAGGTTCAACTTGAATTGTTTTAATACGGGTTGTGAGTTGTGTGTTGCGAGTTGTGTGTTGGGAGTTGTGGGTTTCGGGTTGCTGGTTTCGGGTTGCGTGTTACGGGTTACGGGGTGCGAGTTGCGGATTGCGGGTTGCGAGTTACGGGTTGCGAGTTGCGTGTTGCGAGTTGCGGGTTGCGGGTTGCGGGAAGAAGGTGTCGCTCGTGTAGGGATTTTATACATTTAAGGATTGGTGCTACCGGAACCGGTTGACCTTTTCACACGGGTTGCTTAAGGCCGCCCGGTTTCCCATACCCGGTCTAAAACCATCCCGGCAGCAGATACTAAATGATTTTTCCCGGCAACTGTCGCAGTACAAAGAAAATATGTCCTGTTTGCCGGTGGCGGACAAATTGCTGTATCTGGAAAAAAACACCAAATTATTGGGTATGTTGAACGGCGACGTCAGCATTAAAGAAGCCTTTGCCCGCCTGGTCGAAATTTCGGTAGATTTTGGAACTGATTTGACTGGTTTTTTTTCCAGTATTGCACTGCATACCGATACGGATGCATATGCACAACAGGCCGAAAAAGTTTCGTTGATGACGATGCATGCTGCCAAAGGCCTCGAATTTCCCGTCGTGTTTATTACCGGGTGTGAGGATGATTTAATACCCTTCAAACGAGGCAATAGCGGGCAAGCGGATATCGACGAAGAAAGAAGATTGTTTTATGTGGCCATGACCCGGGCCCGGGACAGGCTGTATTTAACCCGGGCCAAAAAGCGCCGAATCTACGGCAAACTTGAAGATCGCGTTTTCTCCCCTTTTGTGGCTGACATTGAGAATCGGTTAAAAAAGGACGACACACCCCGGTTAAAAAAGAAGAAGAAGAAGGGATCCGGACAGGTTCAACTTGAATTGTTTTAATACGGGTTGTGAGTTGTGTGTTGCGAGTTGTGTGTTGGGAGTTGTGGGTTTCGGGTTGCTGGTTTCGGGTTGCGTGTTACGGGTTACGGGGTGCGAGTTGCGGATTGCGGGTTGCGAGTTACGGGTTGCGAGTTGCGTGTTGCGAGTTGCGGGTTGCGGGTTGCGGGAAGAAGGTGTCGCTCGTGTAGGGATTTTATCCCAATAATACGGCCCAAATGTAAACAAAATGAGAATGTTTATAATGATATAACCTTCTATAATTATTAATAAATATAATAAAACTCTTGTGTTTGCTTAAAATTTGGTGTATAAATTATTGTAGAGGTTCAAAGGTTCCGGGTTGAAAAAGCGCAGACAATATAAGTTGTGAGTTGTGAGTTGTGAGTTGTGAGTTGTGAGTTGTGAGTTGTGAGTTGTGAGTTGTGAGTTGTGAGTTGTGAGTTGTGAGTTGTGAGTTGTAAAGGATGTAAATATCTGTAAAATTTAATAGATGGTAAAGAATCGTTTGTAACCCTGAACCTGAACCTGAACCTGAACCTGAACCTTGAACCTTGAACCTTGAACCCTAAACACAGAACCCTTGGTGACAATGGCTTACAGCAGAATCAAATTTATCGGGATGAAAACATATTATGTGCTTATCATCCTGTTTGTATTTATTTCAGCGGTCCAGGCGGATATTTACCGTTATATCGACGAAAACGGGGTTATGCACTTTACCAATACGCCGACTTCATCAGCGAAGAATTTTAAACTGTTCCTCAAAGAAAAACCAAAGATAAATCCCCGATACTCCACTAAAAAGTATGATGATATCATCACCAATGCCTCTCAACAACACGGCGTTTCATTTCCCCTGCTCAAAGCCATCATCAAGGCGGAGTCGGGTTTTGATCCCCGGGCGGTGTCGAAAAAAGGGGCCAAGGGGTTGATGCAAATCATGCCGGAAAATTTCAAACCCCTGGGCATTAAGGACCCCTTTGATCCATCCCAAAATATCCATGCCGGCGCGCGCTATTTTAAACAAATGTACGATCGTTTTAAAGGAAAACTGGCCCTGTCCCTGGCTGCTTACAACGCCGGCCCCACGGCGGTTGAACGTTATAAAACCGTCCCGCCTTATGAAGAAACCGAAGAATATGTTAGACGCGTTTTAAAATTTTATTATAATTATAAGAATCTATAATAACCGTAATAACCGTTCACAGGTTCAGGGGTTAGGGACAAAAAAGGCATTAAAGACCCGAAGTCCTCGTTGAATAGTTGACATGAAATGTCCAATTATTTTGCAAATACGGGATAAATCCATATTTACAACTACTTAACCGATCAACCAATCAACGATATCTGTAATTGCCAATTTGGCTCCAATTCCTAATCCCTTTTTAAGCCCATTTTTTTCCATCTCCTCAATATTTTCATATAAAAACTTAATTTTTCCTGCTTTTTTGATGTTTTAATGTTGATTTTTCCTTAAATATCTTACCATAATCGCATCGATTCATAATAAGGAGAATACGATGCAAACGACTATTTCGAGCAAATATCAGGTGGTAATTCCAAAGCCGGTCAGAGAGCATCTTAACCTGAAGCCCAAACAGAAGCTGACGGTCATAGAGAAAGACAAAATGCTCATTCTCATTCCCCACGCTTCGCTTGAGGAGTTGAGGGGTATTGCGGCAGGCGCCAACACGGATGATTACCGGGAAAAAAAGGATCGCTTCTGATGGTTATTGTTGACTCCTGCGGCTGGTTGGAATGGTTTACCGATGGCAAGCTGGCCGACGCCTATCAAAAGTATCTTGCTGATCAGGATAACCTTCTGGTGCCCGCAATCATTGTCTATGAGGTTTATAAGGTTCTAAAAAGAGAGGTTGGCGAAGAAAAGGCACTGCTCGCTGCCGGGTATATGAAAAATTCACCTGTAATCCCGCTTGACGAAACCCTTGATCTTGCTGCGGCGGATATAGCTTTGCAGGAAAGTCTGGCCATGGCGGACGCAATCATTGTCGCGGCAGCACGAGCCCACAAATGTACGATTATCTCTTCAGACTCGGATCTAAAAGATCTACCCAACGTAGATTATATACCGACAGAATAATTCACTGTTCAAGCTATGATAACGCACCCAAAGCGGGTTTTGTTTCCTTTGTTTTGAATTTGTCTTTTGGTTATTGGATATTGCCTGCCCTGTTAAATAGGCACTTTGAAACTTGCGGTAAAGGTAACGAATGTGATCTCGATAATCAATTGGTCCTATCTATCATCAATCATTTAACAGGGTAAATAATTTGAGTATTGCGATTTGGGATTTTAGTGCCGTATCCGGGAAAGTAAATCGATTCTATCTGAATCAGTTCGAGTTGACTTTGACATTCTCCTGCCTGAAAAAGCTTTTCGATTGACAATCCAACCATCTTAAAAGATAATAATTTTCCAACCCCAAAGGCTGAGGAGAGACCGCCATGGCCGAATCGAATCACCCCACCCTTGAAGCATTAGAATCCCAAGCGGCGGACTTGCGCAAAACCCTCGATAATTTAGCGGAAATGGACCGAAAGGGTCTTCCGGTTGCCGAGGCTATCGCGCAGGCCCAGGAGCAATTAACTGCGATTAATGGGCAGATTGCTTCCCTTCAAAGAGATGAAACAACCCCATCAAGAATATTCAGCCAACCGCAGCAGCAAGTGGATCATCAGACTAATATTGCCGGCGATATGCGGGGACCTGCACTTTCCGGTAAATTTGGAGGTCCTGCTGCTGCAGGCGGAGGGGACGCGGTCGATCTGCGAGGATCGCAAGGTGCAATGTACAAGCCTACTATTCAGGTTACTCCCGAGCCCGGTGCCAGTCCGGAATCTTTACACAAAGCATATCTCAACCGGTTGGTGTCACAAATTTACCGTCTGCCGCTTACCGGTGTAGATCCAAAAGTCGCCACCGACGAGGGAAGCCGGGAATTGGAGCTTGCGGCGGTGTACACGGCTTTGATGACACAGCGCCCCGATTCGGAGGGCGACCTGCGCTACATGCGAGCCGAGAGACGGATGGAGGACACGCCACGGCATCTCTCAGCGCTGGAGGTTCTCAACCAAGAGCCGCGGCTGGCGTTGCTGGGCGATCCGGGCAGCGGTAAGAGTACCTTTGTCAACTTTGTCGGTCTATGTCTGGCCGGTGGCGATCTGGGCTATACGGCAGTCAATCTGACAATGCTGACGGCGCCGTTGCCGCAAGATGAGGTGGAGGATCCTTTTTCTGAAGATGAAAAAGCGCCTCAACCTCAGCCCTGGAACCATGGTTTTCTTTTACCGGTGCGGATAGTATTGCGGGACTTTGCAGCCAGGGGACTGCCGGATCCGGGTCAGCCGGCCGACGGCGGCACGCTTTGGACATTTATTGAAACGGAACTGGGTGAAACCCTCAAAGAATACGGTCCCCATTTAAAAAAGAGGTTGCAGGAAGAAGGCGGGCTGATCCTGCTGGACGGTCTGGACGAAGTACCGGATGCCGACCAGCGCCGGGAGCAGGTGAAGCAGGCTGTGCAGGGTTTTGCGGCGGATTTTCCCTGCTGCCGGTTTTTAATCACCAGCCGCACATACGCATATCAGAGACAGGACTGGAAACTGGAAGGTTTTGCCGAAGCTGTCCTTAGCCCCTTTACACCGGCCCAGATCGAGCGTTTCATTGAACGCTGGTACACCCATGTGGCAGTGGTGCGTCATTTGGATGTAGATGATGCCCATGGTCAGGCGGTTTTGCTCAAGGATGCCATCGAACGAAGTGCCCGACTGGCAGAGCTGGCCACCCGGCCTTTGCTGCTCACGTTGATGGCCTCTCTACATGCCTGGCGCGGAGGCAATCTGCCTGAAAAGCGCGAGCAACTTTACGCGGATGCAGTGGACTTGCTGCTGGATCAATGGGAGCGACCCAAGGTGGTGCGAGATGCCGAGGGCCGACCTATCGTGCGCCAGGATAGCCTGACCGATTGGCTCAGAGTGGACCGCAGTGTGGTTCGCTCTGAGCTTAACCGGCTGGCCTTCGAAGGTCACCGCGACCAGCCCAAGCTGGTGGGCACCGCGGATATTGCTGAGGAGCAGCTTGTGGTAGCCTTAATGAAGGTAGCTCGCAGCTCGAACCCTGACGTCAACCCGGTTCGCCTTGAGGATCATCTTCGCGATCGGGCCGGATTGCTGGCCGCAAGAGGAGCAGGGGTTTACACTTTTCCGCACCGCACTTTCCAGGAATACCTGGCTGCCTGCCATTTAACGGATTTTGGTTTTCCGGATGATGCCGCCGAGCTGCTTGCGACTGATCCACAGCGCTGGCGGGAGGCCGTGCTATTGGCCGGCGCCAAGGCGTCACGGGGCACGGCATCGGCGGCCTGGAATCTGGCCGAGGCTCTTTGCCACGCGCAACCGCCAAATAAAACGAGAAAAAAGATGCCTGAACCGGAGTGCTGGGGCGCTCTGCTTGCGGCACAGACTCTGTTAGAAAATGAACGGGAGCGGCTGGAGCAGGTAGCTGAACGAAATAGGCCTAAACTGGAGCGGATTCGCCGCTGGTTGCTGGCAATAATCCAAAGGGGATGGCTTCCGCCGGTTGACCGCGCCCTGGCGGGCGAGGCTCTATCTGTTTTCGGAGATACTCGTGATTTTGATGAGTTGGTGCCCATTGCAGCCGGCAGCTTTTGGATGGGTGACAATGAAGATGAAAATGCAAGACCGCGGCATGAGGTTTCGCTGCCGGCCTTTAAGATCGGGCGCTATCCGGTGACCAATGCCCAGTACCGGCGGTTTGTAGAAGACACGCAAATAGAGTGGGATTCGCAAGACGGCAGGCGGCCGGAGAAGACGAATAACCCGGCAGTGGCGATGACCTGGCATGATGCCCGGGCTCATTGTACCTGGCTGACCGACATCTGGCGCAATGAGGGAAAGATTAATGCTAAAGAAGAGGTGCGGCTGCCCAGCGAGGCCGAATGGGAGAAGGCAGCCCGGGGCACTGACGGCAGAGTTTTCCCGTGGGGGGATAAATGGGACGAAAGCCGCTGCAACATGTCGGAATCCGGCATCGGCAGAACATGCGCGGTGGGTATGTACCCGAATGGCGCCAGCCCCTTCGGTGTTTTGGATATGGCCGGCAATGTCTGGGAGTGGACAGGTAGTTTGTGGGGAAAAAGATATGGAGAACCTGATTACAAATATCCGTATAAACCTGGGGGTCGTAGAGAAAACTTGGAAGCTGGTGATGACGTCCTGCGTGTGTTGCGTGGCGGCTCGTGGGACTACAATCTGAGCAGCGCGCGGTGTGCTTTCCGCTTCAGGGGCTTCCCCGAACTTCAGGTACAGCAACAACGGGTTTCGTATAGTCGTCTCCCCCATCTCTGCCCTCTGAAACTCTGTGCTCTGGACCTCTGGTATCGGCGCAAATAGGGGGTTTAAGCTTTCAGAAAATAGTCAAAGGAGGTCAATATGGCAAAACAATTCAATGAAGGATATGCACTGATTGTGGGTGTCGGTGCCGATCTGCCCAACACGGTTGATGATGCCGTCGGCCTGGCGGACATTTTAAAAGACTCCGGCCGGTGTGCCTTTCCAGCCGATCAGGTGCATCTGCTCACCGGAGAACACGCTTCCCGTGATGATGTCCTAAATATCCTGGATACCCTGTCCAAATCCACCGATGATGCGTCAACGGTTGTGATCTATTTTTCGGGACACGGCCATCAAGTCACTTCGACGACGGGTGAGGCCTATTATCTGATGCCTTATGGATACGATACAGAAAAATTATTTAAAACCGCCATCAGCGGTAGGGAGTTTACCGACAAGTTGCGGGCGATTCCGGCCCAAAAGCTGCTGGTGCTGCTGGATTGCTGCCATGCAGGCGGTGTTGGGGAGGCCAGAGTCCCAGGGGTGGAGCTGACCAAATCGCCTCTTCCGCCGGAGGCGTTGGCTTTGCTGTCAGCGGGGAAAGGTCGGGTGCTGATCGCCTCTTCACAGGAAGATGAGCTTTCCTATGCCGGCAAGCCATACAGCGCATTTACCCTGGCATTGATCGAAGCGTTATGCGGTCAGGGGGTTGCCAAAAAAGACGGTTTTGTGCGTGTATCGGATCTGGCCATGTACACACGCGAGAAAGTGCCGGGACGAACGGATAACAGGCAACATCCTATTTTGCACTTCGAACACGCCGACAACTTTGCAATCGCCTATTATGCCGGTGGTGATGCCGAACCCAAGGGACTACCTTTTGCCGAGGAGCCTCAGATAGAACCTGAACCGGGGGCCTGGACCGGTATCAACATGGAGGGCCAGGTCGTCCATGGTACGCAGACGATTATTGAGGGTAATGTAAAAGAGAATGTGCTCTCCGGCAGCTTTAATGGTCCTGTTTCTGTTGGGGGAGGTGATTCGGTTGATATGCGGGGATCTAAAAATGCGGTGGTTTTCAACCAGAAAGGTCAAAAAGTTGGAACGCAAACCAATATCGGGAAAATGAGCGGCGGTTTTGTTAATACCGGTATGACGGTCCATGGCAATGTCCAGCAGGCGGGACGCGATATTCGCATGGGCGATCAATACGAAGCGGGCAGAGACATCCACCAGGCAAGTCAGACATTGAGCAGGCAGTTTGAAAAGGTATTAGAGCGTGTGGCGCAGTTGTCCGAGGAGGACCGGAGGGTGGTAAAGCCCGTGGTTGAGTCCGTCCGCGATCAGGTAACCGAGATTCAGCAAAGCGGTATCGAAGATGACACATCTCCCCAATACGGCAAACTCAAGAGAGGTCTGAAAACATTGGTGGAATGGGTGCCGGACATCGCCGATGTCGTGCTGGCGTTTCTCCAAAATCCGGTGACGGGTATTGTCAAGGGCGTGCGGCAGGTGGCGGAGAGGATTAAATCCGAAATGAAATAGCGATTTAGAAAAATATTTTCACCGCGGAGCCGCAGAGAAGGCAGAGGGATTTTATTTCTTGGTCTGATTTTTTGAGCATGAACAATCAGACCAAACAATCCGTATTTTGATTTATACCGCTCTTATCAAGGTAGGTTCTCAAAATCATCCAAATCCTTATATCGCCCACTCGCTTTTTTATTAATTTTCAATTGGTTCAAACTAATGACATTTACTTCGATACCATCTATTTCATCAACAATCCTTTGTTGAAAACACTCCTCGAAGTTAACACCTGAAATTGTGGTTAATATTTCAATCCGCATGGGAGCAATACCCATGCGTACAATACTATTCTCTTTAAGGAAGAGTTCTTTTGATAATTGGGGAGTATCAAAACCAAACTCATTCAAGGCTGAAACCATTTGCTCTGCAGTTTTGGTATCTATTGGTATCCAAATATCCATGTCATTTGTTGCTCGTGGGTATCCATGATAGCCGACTGCATATCCGCCAATCAATAAATACCCGATATTTTTACCCTTGAGTATATTCAAGAACTCTTTGAAGTCTGGAGGTAGCACTATGTCCATAATTAATCCTTCTTAATACTTCGATATGTCGCATTCTTTCAATTGGATCCATATCAAACCAAAAATCCTTGTCATCTGATTGATCTGACAACGACACCACTGAAAAGAATTTTTTGTCTATTTTGACATCAATTAATTCTTTATCCATAACGTTTCCTTTATCGTAGTCCAATTTATTAACCCTTGAATACTATTAGTTTGGCGAACGTTTAGAGTGTTATCAGTCGTCCCGAAATAATTAAAAATATAGCAGGCTTGCATACCAAAGTCAAAAATTATACCCGGTTGCCAGCGATTCTCGGTGAAAAGCGCATTGCAGGCTTTCAAAAAAAATTTAAAAGTTGAGATAATTTGTCATCAGACGGTGATGATCAAACTATAGGCTTCAATGGCCGCAATTATCATCGATAGTACTCAACCAGAGACCAGAAACCAGCATACATCAACTTCTTGACTTTTCTCCTTCACCTATCTATATAGATTCATTGTTTTATCGAAATGTTATGGCTATTAACTTCCGGAGGCCTCCATGACAAGTGGCGTTTTCATCAGTTACTGCTCCCAGGACCGAGATTTTGCTCAGCGGTTGGTCCGGGATCTCAAAGATGGCGATATTCCGGTCTGGTTCGATGAGGCCGAGCTCGAGCCGGGTGATTCGATTATTCAAAAGATCGAAGCAGCTATCGACCGGATGGATTACCTCATCGTCATTTTGTCGCCGGCCTCGGTGTCGTCCGGGTGGGTACGGGAAGAGCTCCGCATGGCCCTGCACAAAGGCATTGCAGGCAGGAAATTCACCGTCATTCCGGTCCTGAGGGCTAAGTGTGAAATTCCGGGCTTTCTGCGGGACCGCAAATACGTGGACATGCGGCCGGCGGCGGACTACCAGGCCGGGCTTGAAAAAATCGTCCGCAAGATACGCGGCGGCCTGGAGTTTAAAGATTCCTTACAAAAATTCCAGCATGATCTGCAGCGTCTCAGAAAACGTGGAACTGAGCTTGCTCGTGAGCTTGGAGCTGAAAAGGTCCGGGACATTGAGGATACCATCTCCCTGGCCCAACAGGCCATCCGCGGGGATTTGAGCGAAAGGGAGTGGAAAGACCGGTCCTCGCCCCTGATAATGTCCCTGGGCAAGGTCCAGCGCGTCTTCGATCAACGCAACCAACAGGTCGGAACCCAAGTCAACATCGGCAGCCTCAATCTGACCCCACCGATCACTCCCCCACCAATTGACCCTGAAACGATGATTGAATGCGAAGCGGGGTTCCGCCAGCGTGTAAAAATGCGCTTTGAGAAAGACGCCCCGTATTACATCGAGCTGTCCGGTGAAACCACCGAATCGCCTGCGTCAGAAGACGAATCGCAGGCACCACGTTCGGCTCGGAGGCGCCGACAGCGCATGAAGGCGGAATATCGCACGTTGATCCCGGAAGGCCGTGAAATCGTCCGGGTAAAACTTGATACCCTGCGGGAAGCCGCAGAAAAGTATCCCTGCGTGATCCTGCTGGGGGACCCGGGCTGTGGCAAGACCACAGCCTTGCAGCACCTGGCCTTTGAACTGGCAGACGAATCCGGGCGGCTGCCCCTGCCCCTGCGATTGAGCGAATTTGAGCCGGGGATGGCAATGGAAGACTTCATCGTAAACGGCTGGGGAGGTGCGGTGAGTGCCGGACACTGGAGTGCCTTCGAGCTGGCCGACAACCTGACAAGTTACCTGGAAGATGGGAAGTTGTTTTGCCTGTTTGACGCCTTAAACGAAATGCCCCATGAGGGTTATGGGGACCGCACCCGGGCCCTGCGGAGTTTTATCAACAAATGGTCTGCCCGCGGCAATCGGTTCCTGGTGACCTGCCGGGTGCTCGACTACGGTGAGGTGCTGTCCGGGCTGCAGCGGGTGGAGATTCAGCCGTTAGGTGAGGAGCAGATCGAAGACTTTTTGCAGAGAGAGTTGCGGCAAACCTGGTAAGATCTGTGGCAGGAATTGACGGAAGACGGTGACAGCCAGCGGAGTCTGTTGAAGCTGGCTCGCAACCCGTATATGTTGACGGTGATGATCGATGTCTTCGACGCAGACGGACGGTTGGGTCGCAACCGGGCCGAATTGATGCGCCGCTTCACCGAGATTTTGATGGGTAGAGCCAGAAAGACGTGCCCTCCTGAGAAGTGTTTGGATGCCGGCGTGCAACGCGACGCTTTGGCAGCGGCGGCGTTTGAAATCCAGGATCGCGCCGGCTTCGGCACCCTGGTGAAAACCGCCCAGGCCAAGGCGGTGATGCCGGAGCAGGTGCAGCCGGACCCGAACTGGCCGCCGGTGCCGTCGTCTCCGGACCAGGTGTTGGATCTGGCTGCCTCCGCCCACATCATCGAGATGACCGGGGATAAATCCTCGCTGCGTTTTTACCACCAATTGCTGCAGGAATATTATGCGGCATGTGAGATGCTGAAACGGGATTCGGCCGGTTTGACAAAGATGTGGCGGTGGCACTGGCTGGAAAAAGATATGCCAAAGTGGATTCGGCCCGAAAATACCTATGACCTGCTTCCGCCTCCGCCGCAAACCAACTGGGAAGAGACCACCATTATGGCCGCCGGGCTGGCGCCGGAAAACGACGACCGGCTCGTGCAGACTCTTTTGGAAGTCAACCCGGTGCTGGCCGGGCGCAGCCTGCACGAGGGGCAGGCCGAAGTGGCGCCGGAGATTCGGCAGGTTGTGGTGGAGCGGCTGCTGGCAACCATCAGCAATCCCGCGGTGGCCCTCCGGGTGCGAATCGCGGCCGGCGAGGTGCTCGGTTATCTGGGAGACCCGCGTTTAGGTGTGTTGGTACCCGTTCCCGCCGGGAAGTTTACAATGGGAGATAAGCAGGGCTCTGAATGGGAAAACCCCCAACACAAGGTTCTTCTATCCGAGTTCCGGATTGGCAAATATCCGGTGACCAATGCTGAGTTCAAGGAATTTGTCGAGGCCGGCGGTTATACCCAAAAACGCTGGTGGACCAAGGCTGGCTGGAGTCGAAAGAAAAAAGAAAACTGGATCGAACCAAGAGATTGGGGTGACATTCGATATGACAAGCCGAATCAGCCGGTAGTCAGTGTGAGCTGGTATGAATGCATGGCCTATTGCCGCTGGTTTAGTGCTGAGACCGGCCAATCCTGTCGCCTGCCCAGCGAGGCGGAGTGGGAAAAGGCTGCCCGGGGGATCGACGGTCGTCAGTACCCCTGGGGCAATGAGTTTGAGACTGGTCGTTTAAACAGTGGCGAAGGTGAACAGATCGTCGAAACCACCACGCCGGTGGGGATTTTTCCAACAGGAGAGAGTCCATACGGTTGCTTGGATATGGCCGGCAATGTCTGGGAGTGGACCAGTAGTATGTGGGGTAAAGACAGTTATAAGCCGGAATATAAGTATCCTTATGATTCTGCCGACGGGCGCGAGAACCTGGAAGCCGGTGATAAAGTCCTGCGTGTGTTGCGTGGCGGCTCGTGGTACTACAATCAGTACCTCGCACGGAGTGCTTACCGCGACTGGTTCAACCCGGACCTCAGGTACGACGACAGCGGGTTTCGTATAGTCGTCTCCCCCATCTCTGCTCTCTGACACTCTGCACTCCGGCACTCTGGACCGAATTTAGAAAGGCCACTGTATATGGGCACGATGTACCCACACCAAAATTTGCACCTGGGATAACCTGGGTATCGCGCAC
>PVMK01130825.1_pt1 | contig 25591 bp, 22 predicted proteins | sample 1853481 | NCBI WGS metagenome assembly PVMK01 (sample SAMN08533507, study PRJNA380276) | Marine sediment metagenome, whole genome shotgun sequencing project.
TCGTTGTCGCTGTAGAGTACCCAGCCCGTCAGTGTCGAGCCCCCGGCCGTGTCGTAGTCAAACCGGCTGGAAAACTCGAACACCTCCTGATCGTTGTCGGATACTGCGTTGGCATCGAACTGAAAATCGAAATCGTTGACGTCCTGGTACGCCGGCGGATTATTGAAATTGGCCGCGAAAACAGGCAGTTGAAAAACCGAATTGAACGTAATGGACGATGCATCAACTTCGCCATAGCGGATTTTCGTGTCAATGCTTAGCGACTCACTGGCATCCCATACCAGGCGACCATTGATATTGAAAGCCTCAAAAGCATCCACGATGGAAGCGTTATTTTGAAAACTGTTTGTATAAAACCCGTCTGATTCGCGATAGTCCGCTGACAGGTTGAGATACACCGAGTCTTGTTTCAATTGCCCGGACCAGGACAGGAAACCGCCAAAAGAATTGTCTTCGGCAAAACTCGCCCTGCCGCTGAATTCGGATTCATTGCCCGGCTTGGCCGTGGTGACAATGATTGCGCCGGCCGCGGCGCTGCGGCCATAGATCGCGCCTTGTGGTCCTTTGAAAATTTCAACCTGCTGCAAATTCGTGTATTCGCGATTAAGCGCTGCCGGATTGGTGTGCAGGATGCCATCGAGCACATAGGCGAAACTGGTCTCTGCATCGCGTGCCCCATTGATACCGCGAATATTGACCTGGGTATCCGCCACGCTGGCCGCATTGACCATGGTGACGCCCGGTGTCAGGGCGATGAAATGCGCTGCGCGCCGCACACCTGCACTCTCAAGTACCGATGCGGTCAACACTGTCACGCTGCCCGGAACATCTTGCAGTCTTTCGGATCTGCGCCGCGCGGTGACAATGATTTCCTCGATCTCGAACTGGTCACTGCCCTGCGCCTCGACAACACGTGGTGACAGCATGGTGATAGCTGTCAGCGTGAGCAACGCCATGCCGATCACTGACAAAAAGTAATGTCTCATTGTTCTATCCCCCGATAGGCTTTTCAGTGAGTCCAAACCCGAATTGCGCTTTTGTATACAATCTTGCAAATATATACCTGTATTAATGGATGAGTCAATTGATCAGACTTAGATTGTATACAAAGATCGTTTGCGGCTTAAAGATCCCGCCGATGTTTGCTGCGGAACGCTCGGCGTGCAGCCATGACATGTGAATGCATCACCGACTCGGCCCAGTTACCGTCGCCAGCCTCGATCGCTTCGACCATTTCCATGTGATGATGGGCGCTGCGGTTCAGGTCATCGCCGTCGTAGTCGCGAAACGTCTGCAACACCAAAGGCGCGCTTGAGATCGTGGCCAGCGTCGCTTGCAGGCGAGCGCTGGCGGCCACTTGCTGCAGGCGGCGATGAAACTGGCTGTTGAGGTCGGCGATTCGCTCGAGATAGCCCGTCGAACGTTGGGCGGCTTCCTTGCGCTGGGCTTCGGCCAGCACGCGCAATTCATCGGTGTCTTCGGTGGTCGCTTTGGCGGCGGCGAGGCGGGCGCCGTATCCCTCCAGCATCGCACGCAATTCGAATATGTCCTCGGCGTCCTGGTCACTCCAACTGGTGACAAAAGCACCCTGGTGTGGCACAAATCGCAACAGCCCCTCGGCCTCGAGGCGCCGCAAGGCCTCCCTTACCGGCGTGCGGCTGACGCCCGCGGACGCAGCGACTTCCTGCTCCGTGACCCGCGCACCCGGAGGGTGTAAGCCCTCGATAATGCCGGCGCGCAATGTGTTGTACGCTCGTTGTGCTGCTTTCATTAGGCCAATAGGCTCCAGTTCGGTCTACTGTGCGTACTCAAGAACAGCACGCTAGTTGTATACAAATTGTCGGCCCAGGTACCCATTTGTTGCATTTCCCGGTCGAAATAGAGCATGATTGTATACCATTGTTTAAAAGAAATAGAGTTGGGGACCGTGATTCATCGAGCCGCTCCCTCGCCAGAAGAAGCAGAAGGATACTATGTCCTCCCGAACCCAGGCCAAAGGACCTTTGACAGATATTCGACTGATTGAGCTCGGGCAGCTGATCGCGGGCCCATTTTGTGGGCAGTTGATGGCCGACATGGGGGCCGATGTCATCAAGGTCGAGCCGCCCGGTAAAGGCGATCCAATGCGGGTCTGGGGGCGTGGCGATTATCCGCTGTGGTGGAAAGTCTGCGCTCGCAACAAGAGATGCATAACGGCCAATTTGCGCGAGCCTGAAGGTCAGGATCTTGTTCGCAGGCTGGTGGCGAAGTCAGACATGCTGCTCGAAAACTTCCGCCCGGGAACGCTGGAGCGCTGGGGGCTCGGCTACGAAGAACTGTCGGCAATCAATCCTGGCTTGATTATGATCCGGGTTTCCGGCTACGGGCAAACAGGACCGTATTCCTCACGTGCAGGCTACGCCTCGATCGGCGAGGCAATGGGAGGCATGCGCTACCTGTGCGGTGATCCCGATCGGCCACCAAGCCGTGCCGGTATTTCGATCGGCGATTCCCTGGCGGCGACATACGCTTGCATGGGGGCGTTGTCGGCGCTGCACCACAGGGATCGAACTGGCGAGGGTCAGGTTATCGACGCGTCGATTTACGAATCGGTCCTGAGCGTGATGGAAGCAACCGTCCCGGAGTACACTGTAAGCAATTACATTCGCGAGAGAACTGGCGCGACCCTGGCGAATGTCGCACCGTCCAATGTGTATACCTGTGCTGATGGCATCTTCCTGATCGCCGCCAATCAGGACACCGTATTCGCTCGTCTGTGCATGGCGATGGACATGCCGGAGCTGGCGTCAGATGAGCGCTTCAGCACGCATACCGCGCGCGGCGCCAACATGGAAACACTGGATGGCATTATCAACGACTGGTGCAAGACAAAGGCAGTTGATGAGGTTGCGGCGCTGATGGAAAATCATGGCGTACCTGCCGGCAAGTTATACCGTGCGCCGGAAATGCTTTCGGATCCGCACTTCGCAGCGCGTGAGTCCATCGTCAATACGCCGACGCCAGAGTGGCCAAACCTTAAAATGCAAAACGTTTTCCCGAAAATGTCGAAAACGCAGGGGTGAGATTCGCTGGACAGGGAGTGGAGACTCTCGGCGCGCATAACGAGGAAGTCTATAAGGAATTACTGGGGCTTGACGAGAAGGAAATAAAAGAATTGCAGGAAAATTCGATTATCTAGCAGGGCCCAAAACGCAGTCCGACTTTGCGGACGGCTTGAACCAGTGCTTAAAAGGAAAATGAAATGGCGTTTCGTCTTGGAGTTGATGTCGGTGGTACGTTTACCGATCTGCTGTTGATCGATGAGTCATCCGGCCAGACCTATATGGCCAAAGTTCCATCGACACCCGAAGATTCTTCGCTGGGTGTCCTGAACGGCATCAAGCGCATCTGCGATGAGTCGGATATCGATGCCACACAGGTCAATCAGGTAATGCATGGCACGACTGTGGCCACCAATGCCGTTTTGACTGGCCAGGGAGCGAAGGTTGGCCTGGTTACAACCAAGGGTTTCAGGCAGGTATTGCAGGTTGCGCGCTCTTTCTGCCCCGGTGGGCTCGGTGGCTGGGTGAGCTACGTGAAAGCGCCAATTCTGGCGCCGCTTGAACTGACCATTGAAGCCGATGAGCGGCTCGACGCCGACGGTAATGTGGTAACGCCACTGGATGAGAAAGCGCTGCGTCGCGATCTAAAGGCACTTGCAGCCCGCAATGAAGTTGAGGCGCTGACCATATGTTTCATGAATTCCTACGTCAGTGGAGTCCATGAGATCAAAGCGCGCGAAATTGCGCAGGAAATATTCGGCGACCTGCCGATATCGATCAGCAACGAAGTGGTTGCGGAAATGCAGGAATATGAGCGCACTGAGACAACAGTCGTTAATTCCTACGTGAGACCACAGGTCTCGAAATACGTGAGCAATATGCAAAGCTCACTGGAAGATCTGATGGGTGACGATGTCAAACTCGCCATCCTGCGTTCGGATGGCGGGTTGGCGTCCGGGCGCGCGGCCGCCGAGTCACCGGTAAATTTGTTGCTGTCGGGACCGGCAGGCGGTGTCGCCGGCGCCATGTATTTTTGTCAGCGCGGTGGCTTCGATAACATCCTGACGTTTGACATGGGCGGCACGTCGACGGATGTGGCACTCATCCAGGACGGCCAGGCGCGTGTCAGGCGGGAGACGCGGGTCGGTGACGTTACGGTGCGAGCGCCGTCGGTCGATGTGCGAACGGTTGGCGCAGGTGGCGGCTCAATCGCGTTCGTGCCGGAGCTGACCAAGGCGCTGCGCGTGGGTCCGGAATCCGCCGGTGCGGTGCCGGGTCCGGCCGCATACAACGCGGGCGGGGAGCGGCCCACAGTCTGTGACGCAAATGTTGTGCTGGGCTATCTGCCTGCGGATGTAAAGTTGGGCGGAGCCATGAATATTGATCGCGATTGTGCCGTCAAGGCGGTGCAAACACTGGCGGATGCCATGAATATCGATCTGATGGTTGCCGCCGAGGGCATCATAAAGATCGTTAACGAATCCATGCTGGGCGCCCTGCGACTGGTATCTGTCGAGCAGGGTTATGATCCACGTGATTTCGCGCTGGTCGCTTTCGGCGGCGCCGGTCCATTACACGCCAATGCCTTGAGCATGTTAACCGGCGCCTGGCCAGTCATCGTGCCAATGGGGGCGGGCGTGCTGTGCGCTTATGGTGACGCGACGACGCAAGTTCGGGATGAGGCCTCACAGACTTACGTGCGCCGTGTCGATGAGTTGTCAGCGGAGGATTTTGTCGCGGAGCTCGAGACCCTAAGGGCGCGAGCGAGCGTTTCGTTCGCAGAAGACGGCATTCCCGAAGATGAGCAGGAAGTGCAGTACGAGGCGGATATTCGTTATGCGGGACAAGCCTTCGAGTTGTCGATGAGCGTGACCGTCGATGATGTCATGAGCCAGGGTCTCACGGGCCTCACGGATGAATTCGATCGGCAGCACGAGCAACTGTTCACGTTTGCGCACGGCAAGGATCACGAAATTGTCATGCTGCGCGCTGTGGTCAAGGCACAGAACAAGGGCATGGCCGAAATTACCGTTGCTCAAAACGGGTGCATCGCTCGATGATGCCAAAATCCACGATACAAAATTCTACTTCGAAGGGGACTGGCACGACGCGGTCATTTTCGATCGCGAGAAACTTAGTGTGGGAGTGGTCATACCGGGTCCGGCGATCGTGCAGGAAATGGATTCGACCACGTTGATACTGCCCGGTCACGCGGCGACGGTGGACGAAGTCGGCAATCTTCTAATCAGTCCGGACAAATGAGGAGTTAGTCATGACGGCAACAATTATTCAAAGTAACTCCACGCCATTCGAACGGGTCGAAGTCGATACGGTTACGGTCGACATTATAGAGAACGCACTGCGCAACGTTCGCGAAGAAATGGACGCGGTGCTGTTCCGCACTGCGATGAGCCCGGGAATTCGCGAGCAGGGCGATTGTTTCCCGATGGTGGCGAACCGCGAGGGCAAAATGGTGGTCGGTCAGTTTGGCTCCTTTATCCATGGATTCATGGAGGCCTATGACGATTCGATTGAAGAGGGGGATGTCATCCTGACCAACGATCCGTACATGTGTAATGGGGCGGTCTCCCATCTGCCCGACTGGATCGTTCTGGTCCCGGTCTTCAAGGACGGCCGGCATCTGGCCTGGACGGCGATGTTCGGTCACATGTCAGACAACGGCGGCATGGTGCCCGGCTCGATTCCTGTCAGTGCCACATCCATTTACCAGGAAGGCATACGCATCCGACCGACCAAACTTTATAAAAAAGGAGAGTTGCAACAGGATCTGCTCGAGCTGATCCTGCATAACGTCCGTACCCCCGAGTGGAATCGCTTCGACCTGAACGCGTTGGTGGCGGCGTGCAGGACAGCGGCCAGGCGGTGCGTGGAAATGGCCGAGCGCTTCGGTGATGAAATTTTCGATTCGACCATGCAGATCATGCTGGAGCGGAATTTGCACGCAATGGGCCAGATCATTCAAATGATCGTTCCGGAAGAGCCCGCTTACTTTGAAGACTATCTTTGTGATGACGGAGTGGGCAAAGGCCCATACAAGATCGCCTGCAAGATGTGGCGCGAAGGATCGACGGCGATTTTCGACTTCGAAGGGACGGATCCGCAAGCAGAGAGTTCGATCAATTTCTATCTGAATGAAGAGATGTTCAAGATGTTCTTCGGCTCTTTCACGATTAATCTGTTCGACCCGCACATTCTTTTCAATGATGGCTTTTACGAACTCGTCGACGTGCGCATTCCTGACGGTAGTCTGCTCAAGCCGAAATTTCCGGCGGCCCTCAGCGGGCGTACCCATGCGATCGGGCGGATTTTCGATGTCATGGGCGGAGTGCTCGGACAGGGTGCTCCCGATGCCATGAATGCGGCCGGTTTCTCGGACAGCCCGCACCTGTTTTTTTCAGGCTACGACAAGAAAGGAAAGTGGTTCCAGCTATTCCAGATCGGATTCGGTGGCATCCCCGGCAGGCCGGTCGGTGATGGCCCCGACGGCCACTCTTTGTGGCCGGGCTTTACCAATGTCCCCAACGAATTTATTGAGGCTTACTTCCCGCTGCGAATCGTAAAATACGAGCCGATCGCCGATTCCGGTGGCGCTGGGCTGCATCGCGGTGGTAACGGTTTGTCGGTAGCCTATCAGTTCCTTGTGGACGGCCAGGTCGGTATACATGATGACCGCTGGCTGACGTATCCCTGGGGTGTCCGCGGCGGTGACCCGGGTATGCGTTCCAACAAACGCCTGGTGCGAAAGGATGGCACGGAGGAGTGGCTGCCGTCCAAATGCGACGGCGTGGATGTTAAAGAAGGTGACATCTTGTATTTCAACACCTGGGGCGGAGGCGGTTGGGGAGATCCCTGCGAGCGAGACCCCAGCCTGGTGCAAACCGATGTTGCGCGCGGCCTCGTCAGCAGACAGGGCGCCGAGCGCTACGGTGTGGTCATAAACGCCAAAGGTGTAGCCGATCAGGCGGCGACGGATAAGCTCAGGAAGAAAATGCGCGCCAGTCGCGGTGAACAGGGACTGTTCAATTTTGGCGGAACGATCGAGGAAATAAAATCGCGCGCTTTGGAGGAGACTCACTTGCCCCCGCCAGTGGCGCCGACGTTTTCGAGCTAGAATCGAGACATGTTGATAGCGCGTGTTAGAGCAATCAATTGCTATTGTGATCGCAGGTAAATGATGTGACCCAGGACCTGGCCGCGAATTACAAGAAGGCCTACGACAACAGACTCGGCTTCGGACAGCGTCCGGCGCTGATTCTGATCGACTTCGTGCAGGCGTACTTCGATCACGATTGCGCGCTGTACGCTGGCGTCGAAGACGCGCTGGCTTCGGCGTTACGGGTCCGCGAGGTTGCCCGCTCGGCCGCGGTTCCGGTGATCTATACCAACGTCGTCTATCATGAAGATGGTGCCGATGGTGGTGTGTTTTTCAGGAAAGCGCCGGTGCTGAAAAATTTCATTGCCGGCAACCCAATGGGCAACTGGCCATTGGATTTGCAGCCGGCCGATGGCGAATTGGTGATTTCGAAGCAATACCCCAGCGCGTTTTTTGGTACCTCGCTGGCCACGAATCTGCAGGATATGGATATCGATACACTTATTATCACCGGTGTGACCACAAGCGGCTGCATACGCGCGACCTGTGTCGACACGATGTCGCATGGCTTTATACCTATCGTTGTCGAAGACGCATGTGGCGACCGGCACGAATCTCCGCATGTCGCGAATCTTTTTGACATGAACGCCAAGTACGCTGATGTTGTCGGTGAATCTGAAACGATTGAATACCTGCAACAGCTCGGTCAGAGTTGATGCTTGTGAATTACGAAGCATGAAGTCGCGGAGAATAAATATAGTCGAAGTCGGCCCCCGCGACGGGCTGCAGAGTGAACCCGAAATACTCTCAACAAAAAGTAAGGTCGAATTCATAACCCGCGCTATCGATGCCGGAGTCAAGAGGCTCGAAGTTGCCAGTTTTGTGCATCCTGGAAAAGTGCCGCAAATGGCAGATGCCGAGGCGCTGCTGGCGGCACTGCCATTGTCGGACGATGTGTCTTACATCGGCCTGATCATGAACGAGCGCGGTCTTGATCGTGCGCTTGACACGCCAGTCCACGAAGTTGGCATGGTCGTCGTTGCTACGGATACCTACAACCAGCGAAACCAGGGTGTGCCGACTGACGAATCGATTGATGCATGGCTAAGGATCGCAGCGCGCGCCAAAGCAAACGGTAAGATTGCAAACGTCATGATTTCGTCCGCCTTCGGTTGTCCATTTGAGGGTGAAGTTTCGCCCGAACGTATTGTCGATATCGCAAAGAAGGTGATGGAAGCGGAGCCTGCAGAACTGGGGATTGCCGATAGTATCGGGGTTGCAGTGCCAAATCAGGTTACCGATTTACTGAGTATGTTGCAGAATGCGTTGGGTCCGATTCCGTTGCGGTGCCATCTGCACAATACGCGCAATACGGGTCTCGCCAATGCGCAGGCCGCCATCGATGCTGGCGCCGTAGCGATAGACGCAAGTATCGGCGGCATCGGCGGTTGTCCATTTGCGCCGGCGGCTACCGGCAACATTCCAACCGATGACCTTTTGTATATGCTGAGCCGTTCCGGCATCGAGACCGGCCTGTCACTGGAAAAGATTATTGCGATCAGCGAGTGGCTGGAGCAGGAACTCGGTCGAGGTGTTCCGGCGATGTTGCCCAAAGCCGGCGTGTTTCCGAAGGCGGCGACGGGCGACCTTTAACTCCGCCTGCGGTGCGCCGTCTGGCAATTGTCACGATTTCGTCAATACAGGTTTCAAAGGAGTCTCGATGACTGTTCTGAACAGCGTTCACCACATCAACTTTATCGTCTCTGATCTGGATGTCGCGGTACAAGCCTACCAAAGCATGCTTGGCCTGGGGCCATTCGAATACGAAGATCTTCCGGAGCGTGACGTCTCGACTGCGCGGATCCGCATCGGGGGGATCTGGATAGTATTGGTATCGCCGCGATCTAATGATTCCCTTGCCGCGCGCTATCTGGAGGCTCACGGTGAAGGATTTTTTCTAATGTCCTTTGGCGTTGACAATCTGGAGCAGGCGATGGCCGAGCTCGCGCGGCGAGGTGCTTTGCCGAAGGACAGAACAGCTCGTCCCGGAATTCTCGACTGGCAGGTTGCCGATCTCGAGACTGAACAAAGCCTGGGCGTCAGATTTCATCTGACACAAGCGAAATAATTGGGGTCAAATAATTGGGGTCAGAGTAAAAATCAAAAGTTTAAAACCGACTTTGTATATGTCGGTGCCAGATAAAGCGGCATTCGCATCCTTGGAGGTGGCCACTCGGCAAGCTAAGAACACGGGCCTGGCGCTTTGAAATGACGAGTTTCGACAAGAAGTCAAACACTGGACCGGCCAACGCCAGCGCCATCTTAAACGAGGATCCGTTGCGGGATTCAAATCAATAATAGCTAGGACGTTTTTACTCTGACCCCAAACATTGAGAAAGCCGTTAATGTCCCTATCGGGGATGGTGGAAACCCCTCGCCTTATAGGCGAGGGTTGTTCAGTTTGAACCACGTTAAGGAAGGTACCTGCATTGAAACTTAAGGCCCATATCAATGCCGAGCTCAGCCAGATGCAACTGGAGGATTTGGTTGGGCGCCTGGCGGATAATCGCCATGAACTGATGGAACGAGTGGCGAAATTGGAAGAGCAGATCGTGATCAAGAACGACTGTTCACTTTCCGATGCTGCAGATGCAGCGAGCCTGCAGGAGAATCGATTACGCGCGCACGGTATGGTGGTACAGCACCAGCAAGTAATAGATGAAATTGACGCGGCGTTGCGCCGGCTCGGAAAAGGTAGCTATGGTATTAGCGAAACAACGGGCGAGCCCATTGCCTATGAGCGACTGATGCTCGTTCCATGGGCGCGAACTCGCGCGGAGGACCAGGAAGAATAACAATGAACGCACAACCGTCTATATTAGCCGGAGTACCACGCGTCGCACGTTACCTGAGCTTCAGTAATCGGCCGGACGCCAAGTGCGTGATGGCCGACTCGATTTTAGTACAGTTAAGTCCTGAGCCCGGATTGAAAGAAATTGTGACCTTGGCGAATTAAAGTATGCGTGTTCTCGAACCTGGATATTGCTCATGAAGAAGTTTAACTGGAGGGACCTTGCAGAGATTATTGGATTTACTTCAATCGTAGGGTCACTGATTTTTGTTGGAATGCAGTTGAGGCAGTCGCAAGAGATCGCGATCGCCAGTCAATATCAGGAAAGAGCAAGCACCGCTGTCGATTATTATTCTTCGCAGATGCAAAATGAACTAGCCATAACGGATCAGGCCGAAGAAATTGCAACTGCGGTTCGCTCGGGAATTGCATCTCCGGAAATTAGATCTCTGATTGAAACGCAGTCACCGGAGTCTGTTGGACTATGGTTCTATCGAAATCGCGTGTTCTTTGTGATGTTGGATAACTTTCACTATCAGTACAGCTCCGGATTCATGGCCGAAGAATCATGGGATGCATTTCGCCGGGAACTGCGCGACAAACTCTCTGACGACGCAATTGCGGCATACTATCGCGACTATGGTTCCAACTTTCGTTCATCCTTTGAAGAACTTTGCGATCAGATTCTGCAAGAAATTGCATCAGAAAGAGACTGGCCCCCTGAGCAAGTACCTGATCCATGATCTGCACAACTGCAATAGTAGTACGAATTCAAATTGTCCGTAATTGACCTCCACAAATTAGTAGCTTTAGCCTTTTCCGTCGCAATTATTTCGGGTTGCGCGACCGTACAATTGGACCAGCCGAAGACATATAGTGAAGTGATGGCTAATACCGCGGACACATCGTTGGGGCAGGATGTTGCCAGATGGCTTGAGGCACATGAGGGTCTGTCAGGTTTTTATCCTCTGTCACAAGGAAGGGACGCTCTGGGTGTTCGACTGCAGCTCGCCGAACGCGCGGAGAAGAGCATTGATTTACAGTATTTCCTGGTAAAGAACGACATTGCAGGTGCAGTGCTGCTTAAATCACTCCTTAAGGCAGCGGACCGCGGCGTCAGAATACGATTGCTACTTGACGACATTTTTACTAAAGCACCGGATCGCACTTTATTGCTACTTAACCAGCACGGAAATGTCGAGGTGCGTGTATTTAACCCGATTTCCCGGAGTGGTATTTGGGGGCTTAATTTTCTCACAAGCTTCAAGCAGGCTAACAGGCGCATGCACAACAAGTCGTTCACCGTCGATAACCAGGCCAGTGTAGTTGGTGGCAGGAATATTGCGGACGAATATTTTCAACTAAAGGATGACCATTTTTTTGAAGATTTTGAGGTTCTTGCAGTCGGACCAATAGCCGACGAGATATCCAAATCCTTCGACCAATTTTGGAATCATTCGCACGCTGTACCGATCGATCAATTCGTTTCAAACAAGAAAAATGAGGATCTGGTCACCGCCCGCGCCGAAGTCACCGATCAACTGCAACAGAGTTATGACACGGTTTACCAGCAAACGATGGAGAGCCACTTGTTGCAGGACCTGATCGCAGATCGCCTGCCACTCATCCCGGCCGATGCACGATTGCTGTCAGATAGCCCCGACAAACTGATTAATGAAATCAGCGCGGAGCAAATGCAACTCGCGAATGACCTAAGGGAAGTGCTCCTCAGCGCCAAAGAGGAAGTCATCATAATCACGCCCTATTACGTACCACGAGATGAGGGGATTCAGCTCTTACGTAACTTGACGAATAGTGGGATTAGAGTAGTTATCGTTACCAATTCCCTTGCATCGAATAACCATGTGCCGGTGCATAGTGGATATGCGAAGTACCGCAAACCTGCGATCAGGGCGGGTGCCGAACTATATGAGGTTAGAGCAGATGCCGGACGCGAGTTAGGCGGTAACGACGATAATCCGGACACATTTACGTTGCACACAAAAGTATTCCTGTTTGACCGTCGATACATGTTTGTCGGGTCGCTAAACCTGGATCCGAGATCGATCGAAATCAATGCAGAGATGGGGCTGCTGATCGACTCACCCGAATTTGCGAGTGGCATGGCCGATGCTGTGGAGGAAAGGCTTGCGGCTGCCGCATACAGGCTTGTCGAAAATAGAAACGGTAAGCTTGAGTGGCATGCCAGGATTGACGGCGAAGAGATTATTGAAACGAAAGAACCACAGACTAGCGCGTGGCGTAGATTTAAGGCATGGCTTATGAAGATTGTTCCCGACAGTCAACTCTAGGTTGATGCGCTAGCCGCTGTTGGCTTCCTGTGCCAGCTCAGCACCGACTTCCTGAATTTCCTTGTTGAGGAAGTAGCTTATGACCGTGCGGATGACAACCAGGCCGCCAACCAGTATCAAATCATCGATAGAGCGGCTGATGATTGTGACGAATAGATCAGAGATGATCATGAGCTCAAGGGCAAACACCAGCTTCACGCCGAGCCCGCACCGAACGACCTGCATATTGCGAATTCGGCCGCGTGCGTCGTCGGCGCGAATCGATCCGCGGACCAAGCCGACTACGGCTTCCACAAATGCCCAGACCATGATCATCGCTCCGGTTAAATCGATAGCGACCGCGAGCCATTCCAATACCAAGTGTATTTCATGCATGATCAGACCCTTGTCATATCAAATCTGCGTCGGTAGCTATTTCGAGCAGCGACGGTCCGGGATGCGCCAGTGCATCGCTGAGGGCGGACTCTAACTGGTCAGACTTGGTCGCACGGAAGCCCTTGCCGCCACATAGATTGGCGAATGCCGCAAAACTCGGGTTGTGGAGATCGGTCTCCCACACCGGCCATTCACCAGCGCGTTGCTCCTTGGAGATCTTGCCGAGCTGGCCATTGTTCAGTAACACGTGGGTTATATTCATGTTGTATTTCACTGCCGTAGTGAAGTCGCCCATGTATTGGCCAAAGCCACCGTCGCCACTGATTGAAATCACCTTTCGTCCGCGATAGGCCTCCTGATCCTGAGTGGCGGCCCACGCACCCATCGCCGCCGAAAAGGCGAAACCGATCGAGCCAAGATAGCCAGACATCAGGATGCGTTGCTGCTGGCACTCGAAGTAGCGACCAAATGAATAGGTGTTGTTGCCGACGTCAACCGCGATAACGGCGTCGGCCGGTGCGAGTCGCGTCAGGGCCGCAAAAATTGACGCCGAATTGACTCCTTTGCCTTGATCATCGATTACGCGACTTTGCTTTTCTTTGCGCCAGATCGCCCAGCGATCCGCGACTTCAGGTCGCTGATCCACGGTTTTCGAACCCCCCTTGAGCAAGGCCTTCATGCGTTTGGCTGTCAGGCCGATCTCACCCCAAACCGGCAACGTCACTGAGTGGAATTTGCCCAGATGCATTCGATCAAAATCCACCTGAATGATCGGGCGCTTTTGTGTGATGCCAGTGTGGTTCGAGAACGAGGACCCTAGCGCAAGAATGAGGTCGCATTCGTTCATAAACCAACTTGCGATCGGCGTGCCCGAACGTCCCAACACACCGGCGGCAAGCGCGTGACTGTCTGGAATCTGGCCCTTTGCCTTAAAGGTGGTCATTACCGGCGCATTCAGCAGCTCAGCCAACTCGATAACGTCATCCATGGCATCGCGTGCACCGTAACCGACGATGATGATGGGTCTCTTTGACTTCTTGATGAGCTTTACCGCATCGTCTACCACGGCGTCGTCCGGAGCAACGCGTGCGACTGACAATCGGCCTTCTGGTCCTGACGGCGTTGGATCTGTTGCCACCATGGTCTGAACATTGTCTGGGAAAATCAGATGAGCCACGTCACGTTGCACGATGGCATTCTTGCAAGCGAGCGACATCAGCTCTGCATGCTTCGAGCTGTTCAATGCCGATTGGCTAAAGGCGGCGACGGGAGCGAATGCGGCAGCCAGGTCCACCTCCTGAAACGCGCCGGGACCAAACACCTGCACCTGCACCTGACCGGTTAGTGCCAGTAACGGCGCCCGGTCGACCTTTGCATCCCAGAGCCCGGTCATCAGGTTGGTGGCACCCGGGCCGGCAATTGTCAGACAAGCGGCCGGGCTGCCGGTCAGCTTGGCGTATCCCGAGCAGGCAAACGCCGCAGCGCCTTCGTGGCGGACGCCATAGTAATTCAATTTGCCTTTGACCGCCTGGCGCCGAAGGGCGTCGGCCAGCCCGAGATTTGAATGACCGACAATGCCAAAGACCGAAGTTACACCCCAGTTGGTCATCGTCTCCGCCATGACATCGGTGACCGTTATCTCATGCGGTGGATCTTTCTCCAGGCCAATGTAAATGCCGTCATCGCGGACCTCGAGCGGATACATCATTTGCCCGGAATCTTCGTGTCCTCCGGGCGGTAGCCCGGTCTTCGGGTCGAAATCCCAGCCATGCCAGGGACAACGCAGCATGCACTCACCGTTATTTCCTTTTTCGATCGATCCCTCGCCTAGCGGGCCGCCCTGATGTGGACAACGGTTATCCATTGCGTGGTATTCACCGTCAATGTGCGTCAGGGCCATCGAGTGAATGCCCGCGGTCACGGTTTTGACACGACCTTCGGGTAGTTCATCGACGTCGGCCACTCGGTGCCATTCGAGTTTTTTATTTTTGTCAGTCATATCACTCTTACCTCGCCGAAACGCCGCCGTACGCGACTCCTGTGAGATCCGCCATGTCTCTCTTGAATGTAGTGAGGTCTTCAATTTGCATATCGGCGAGATGATGGTTCCCGGTTGCACGCGCGATAACTGTCATTAGTTCCACTGATGCCCGGAAGAATCTGGCGAGGCGCTCGGCAGCCATATCAATGGGCAGCCGGTCGCGCAAGTGTTGTTTTTGCGTGGCTATACCAACCGGGCAGTTATTTGTGTGGCAGGCGCGCATACCCAGACAGCCGATCGCCTGTATCGCAGAATTGGATACTGCGATGCCGTCAGCGCCCAACGCCATGGCCTTGGCAAAGTCGGCCGGAGTCCTGAGGCCACCTGTTATGATCAGGGTGATGTCTTTCGCATCACACGAATCAAGGTGTCTGCGTGCCCTCGCTAGTGCTGCAATGGTTGGTACTGAAATATTGTCCCGGAAAATTAATGGAGCGGCACCTGTTCCTCCACCTCGTCCATCGAGGATGATGTAGTCGACGGTGGCTTCCAGTGCGGCATCAATGTCTTTCTCGATATGCTGAGCCGACAACTTGAAACCAATGGGTATTCCACCGGTGCGCTCCCGTACTTCACTCGCAAAATCTCGGTACTGGCTGATTTCGGTCCAGTCGGGAAAGCGCGGTGGCGATATTGCGGTTTTGCCCTCTGGCAATCCACGTACCTCGGCGATCTTTCCTTTTACTTTTTCACCAGGCAGATGGCCGCCGGTACCCGTCTTGGCCCCTTGGCCACCTTTGAAATGAAACGCCTGAGTTTTCTCAACTTTGTCCCAGGAAAAACCGAATCGCGCTGATGCCAGCTCATAGAAGTAACGCGAATTTGCACTCTGTTCTTCCGGGAGCATGCCGCCTTCGCCCGAGCAAATGCCCGTACCCGCGAGCTCTGCGCCCTTGGCAAGAGCGACTTTGGCTTCTTCCGAAAGTGCACCAAAGCTCATGTCAGACACGAACAACGGAATGTTCAGCTTTAAAGGCTTCTTGGCATTCGGTCCGATAACAAGGTCGGTGGTCACCGGCGCATCATCCAATAACGGCAGCTTGGCTAACTGGCCCACAACGAACTGCAGGTCATCCCATTTAGGCAGGCTATCTCGCGGCACACCCATCGCGGCTGAGGGCCCGTGATGGCCAACTTTGGTGAGGCCGTCGTTGGCGAGCATGCGAATGAACTTGACGTGTGGTTCGTCAACTGACCCGGTCGGATCCTGAAAAGCGCCCTGATATGCATCACGATTGTATGGTTGCGGATGATCAGCAGCCCACCCGGCAATTTCGTCTTCATCAATCCATACCTGGCCATCATCCAGCCAGGCAGTAAATTTTGGCAGCAGCTCTTTGTTGTTATACTGACTGATGCCGGTATCCAGTCGGTAGTCCCAACCGTGGACACCGCAGATCAGGTTGGCACCGTCTACGCTACCGTCGGACATTAACGCGCCACGATGTGCACACCGACCGTAAAGAACGCTGACGAACTCATCGAAGCGCACTACGACCAGGTCAACATCAGCAACTAATGCATGTGCCGGAACGCGGTCTTCCAACTCATCCCATTTTTTAATGGCCAGCTTATTCATCGGGAGGCTCCTTTCTTATTCTGTGTTGTTTTCCCGATCGGGAAAAGTACGCGATTTGTGGATAGCTCGCTGGGCCCTTGTTGGCTGTTAGAGTGAGTCTACCTTTATACCACCTTCTCTTTGCAATTTTCACGCAGAAATCAAATGGTTTGTCAGTAGCGATTTGGACCATTGCCAGATCCAGGCAGTGATCTAGTGACGCGAATCGATGGAGTGTTCGCGTTTCTGACACCGGTACATTTTGATGCCGGACTACTGCCAAGAATGGGTTTAGGCGCAGGAAGACTGAGAAGTCAGGAACAGCCGAAACCCGGGTTGCGGGACATTTGCGTGATTCAGCTATGCGCTGTGGTGCACAGTAAGGCAACTCAAGCAACAGATGCCCAACAGCTTCTCTATTATTACAACAAGTTACAGTTCAGTGATCTAACTACGAACCGAGTTCTTCATGGCATGCACAATTCGATCAGTTCGCTGCTCGTCATTGAGAGGGTCGGGAGTTCGAACCGAGGAGCGAAGCGACGACAGACGGCGAAGCCGCCCGCAGGGTGAGGGACGAAATAATTGGAGTCAGAGTAAAAACGCCCTAGATTTTACTCTGACCCCAAACATCGGACCCCAAACATCGTTGGGATGCTGTCCGTTGCTCGTTAGGTCATGACGGTTTTCGGTAACTTTCGACTAGCGCATCGTTGACGCCATCGCCATACATTACCGCGTCTTCGCAGCCTTTGACGCCAAAAATCGCTACCGGCTTAAATGCCTCTGTGTCGAGCGCGAAATCAAGTAAATCTTCCGCTGACAGGGTTTTGCGGCCGGCGCGCTCGTTCAATTGAAACCGTATGTCCTCCAGTCCATCGTACGCCCGGTAAATAACTTCGGTGCAAACAATGCGATCAGAACTGAAGAAGTCGAAGTCGAAGTTATACATCTTGCCTTGATGCAGTAACGCGCGCTCGATCGCCTGGCAAATACTGTCCGGGCCAAGATTCGGACGGAGCACGACGAACGTATCCACGGCAAGTGTATCGGTGAGTGGGCGCAGGCGTACGCCGTCTTTGCGTGCCTCCAGGACACAAATATCGTCTACCCAAAGCTGCTTAATGGTCAGATCCGTGTCTAAGTTTGTGGATTCATGCTGCGCCTGTGTTCCGATATAGAGTGCGGCATGCGGCCAGAAGCCGGGAATGAAGAGATTCGTTAATGCCTTCGCGTGTCGGGTTACGATTACGTCACCGGGCTGCAGAAATTCTGCTATTGAAGAAAGCACAGTGTCGCTGACTTGTTTATTGTCGAAGTCGCAGAATTCCGATGCGGTCCTGCCGACGCCTTCCATTACACTGGCGAGAATATTTGCCACGCTCACCGCACCACGACGGCGCCACTTGTGAACAACGTAACTCCACGCGCGTTTAAGGTGTCGCAGTTTGCTGGGGTTCAGGGATGACTCGAGCTCGTGTAATTGCCTCGCAATGAATCCAACATGCTCGTCTGTGCTTAGCAGCAAAAGCTTGCGGCGGTTCTTTCTACGGAATTTCATCGCGTCGCGAATCGCGAATACATGTTTTTGGTCAACGAACGCGGAGAATATCGTTGTATATTGTTTGCGCGGGATTCTGTATTCGGGAAACGGTTCGTTCAGCTTGCGTTGAATAATGCTGTGTTGGGCCACCTCGAATAGCATTACGCGATCAATGCGGATGAGGAGGCAAACGGCGGCGTAGCCCGCAGAAAGTAGTGTAATTCTTTTTGCTTCTCGACAGAGTCCGGCGGCCCGTCGAGAATAATCTGGACATCTTCTATAACGGTCCACAGGCTTTCCCGCACGCTCAAAAAGCGCGCAAACCAGAAGCCGATTGCTTCATCCTCGGTCGGGCGAAATTCGCCGCGCGCGACAATTTTGTCCAGTTGCGATTTTGGCGGTGCGTCTTGTTGTAACTGAGATGCCGCCTCCACCAGGCCTTTCATTGTGTCGCTTAGTGTTTCCAGCACAATCGTTCCCGTTCTGCGAAATTACGCTCAGCGCTCAAGGTTTCTGAAGCCTTCGAAGAACCAGTGGCGTATCGCCAGCACCATGGTTGTACCATGCCGTTCGCTCGCCGAAAGCTTGCGCTCATCCCAGGTGGTGTCGTCAAAGAGATCACCCATTGCCTTCAACTTTTCAATGACCTGTAATTGGCTCGTCCTGGAAAGCATGCCGTTTTTTACGATACGAATGGATTCGTCGTCCTGAAAATGATGGCTAAAGAACTCTGTTTGCACACGGCTCCTGAAAAACTTTTCGATAGCACCATTCTTGCGCCAGCTGAAGTTATTGGCGACCAGTAAGCGCACCCGGTCACCGGGTTGCAGCTCTATGACTTTCATGCGATCCAGGTGGCGAAGATACTTCAGGCCCGCCTCGGGCGTGATGTCGTACCGCTCAATTATTTCATCGAATGTCCAGTAATTGACCAGGCAATAGGTCATCAACAGCAGGCGCAGGTCAGTAACGATCTCTTTCTCGTTTTCGACCGATAGCTGTTCGATCTTTTGCTCCTGCGATTCGCTAATATTAACGAGATCGCCAATATCCAGTTCCAATACGGCGCAAACGTCATCGAGGCGTCGGAGCGAGAAATTACCGGTTGAGAACATGTGTTTGACGGCCGATTCGGACAGGTCAAGGCTTTCCGCGAGCCCGCTGTAGGTGATACCGCGCACCTTCAGCTGCCGCTTCAGCGTGTCAATGATTCGTGAAGACGTTGTCATAATGATCCGGAAAGTATCAAAAACTTATACTTATAGTTCTGGAGAGCTAACTATACACGTAACAGTTGCGAAAGATTATACCAGCTCTTAGGCTCAATTCCGTACTTCCCATTCGCAAGGAGTTGTCATGAGCCTGATTAGAAGAATATCCACCAGTATTACCTCGTCTGTTGATCGCGCCGTGAGCAAGGTTGAAAACCACGATGCAATCATTAATTCCGCGCTGCGCGATACGCAGCAGGCCGCTGCTCGATCGAGGGTGCGTCTGGAGCGTGTTCGCAAAGATGGTCGAAGCCTCAAAACACGACAGAGTGATCTACAGCTGGCCGTGTCACGCTGGACAGATCGTGCGAAGAGTATCGCTGCCAACGATGAAGCCAAGGCGCTGGAGTGCCTGCGTCGACGCAAAGACTGTGAAGTGCAGTTGGGCAATCTGCGGAACTCGATTGAGAAGCACGATGAACTTGAGACCAAGATTGCTGACCAGGTCAAAAAGATCGAAGCGCGTGTCGGTGAGGTTGCACAGCAACGCAACATGATGCGCTCGCGCCAATCTGTTGCCGATGCGATGCGTACCATCAACAACATTGAGGGTGTCTCCTACGGTGAGATTGAGGACACGTTCGATCGTTGGGAAATAAATCTCGGCGAAACGGAGATTCTCACAGGTGTTGGTGCGACGACAGACCTGTTGGACTCGGCGTTCCTGGCCGAGGAAGACACGGCGGATCTACGTGCCGAGCTCACAGAGCTGCTGGAAATCGATGAGGAGAAACCGTCATGAATAGCGGAACAGCGGTTACATACGACCACGAGTTTGTCGCCGACAACGGGCCTGAAGTTGAAACATCACGCTCAGGCTTCAGTGTCGAGGGCGTCATGCAATCGGTGCGTAATTTCGCCACGCTTTCAGAGGTGTTGCGCATCACAGGTGCTGCGGTATTGCTGGCATCCATGTCTGTATTCTTGTTGCAGGGATGGAATGACGGCAACGACATTCAGCGTTATCTACTGCTCTTAGCGCAGACAGGTCTGCTTACGGCAGCCGGATTTGCAATGAGCCATGGGTTGAAGGAAACCAAGGGCGCTCGTATTTTCTTCGGCCTGTCGCTGGTTTCGATTCCTGCCAACTTTACGATACTGGGCGCATTGCTGTACTCGGTATTTCAATGGGACGGTGGCTTAAGCACTTACCCGGGCTATGCAACCTGGCAGATCGAAGATGTCGCCAACATTGGTATCACGCTCGGCGGCGCCATGCTGGTGTTGTTGCCGGTGACGCTGTTCTGCTTCGCTATTATGGCGCGGCATTCGGCTAAAACGCTGTCATTGCATTTTCTGCTGTTGAATGTGCTGTTGCTGTTACCCATTCGAAACTCGATGGCGGCCGGTACAGTGGCACTGCTCGGTGTGTTTTACGCGCTGTACGTTGTCGGAAAACTGGCAAGTTCTGATCGTTCGCTGAAAACGGGCGAGGGGAAGTTTGCGCTTGCAACGTTGTTTATTCCGCTCGGCATCGTCCTTTTCCGCAGCATGTATTTTTACCAGATCGACAGCCTGATGGTCGCAATGGTTTCCATGGCGTTGTTTCTATTGGCACGCCAGGCCTCGTTGTTTCCGGACCGTGGCGCCCGTATCGCACTGCTGTTGCAAGTGTTGTCAGTACCGTTTGCGCTGGTTGTAGCGCTGTCGTTGACTGATGCGGTCGCGTCGGCCCTGGCAACAGGGTTAGCGATACCGCTGTTCGCTTCCGTGTATACGGTATTGGCACTGGATATCCTGCGTCGCACCGAAAGCCGCAAGCTCGGGGTAGTGATTGGCGGAACGATCAGCCTGTTCGTCGCGCTGAGTTTTACACTTAACGTTGCGATGAATTCGAGCGCACTGACAGCACTCCTCAGCATTGTGGCCGGTGTGATACTTTTACTTTGGGGCCTTGCGGGAAGGAAATCATTCGCTTCATTCGCCGGGGTAGTCACATTGTTCGCAGGGGCCTGGTTAGGTTTCGACGAGATTGTGCGCCTGATCATGACCAGTAGCTGGATTGACCTCGCCATATTTGGCGCCAGCGCCATTGCACTGGGTTCGGTGGTGGATCGTCACGGTGTCGCAATCAAGCTCCGCCTGGTCAAGTGGTTCGATTCCGTTGGTGATCAAAAGGGACAGGTTTCACTGGAGAACTAGCGAAACAGGAGGGTATGTACGAAACAGCCGCCGCGGTCGATAGATCGCGGCGGCTATAATTTGTAGACTTACCTCATGGAGGAGGTCGCGAACAAGGTGTTACCTATCCTGTGGAAGCAGTAATTCCGCCCCGCCGAGACTATTCGAGATGTATTCAGCTTGCTTTTTGACCGCCCCAGCAACCAAGCATTGACAATGCAGTCAGAGGGAAAGGACACTCATCGATTATCGCACCTTGATAGACAATGAATTTCTGTGCGAGGTGGTAAACGAAAATTCTTGTAAGTGATGGGTGTCTTTGTTCTTCTACTTCTTTCTACCATTTGAGGAGGCACTCCTATGACGAGATTTGCTCTGACAATTGCCGTTGCTTGTACGCTGATAATCTGTACCGATAGTGTCGCTAACGATAATCCCGATTTCCGCTACCTGGAGCCCGATGGGATGGAGTTGCCACGGGGTTCTTTTGGGCTTGGGATCGTGATCGAGCCCGGCTATCGCCTGGCATTCCTGACCGGACAGATTGGGGACGACGCAGATGGAAACATCTCCGCCGATTTTGAAACGCAAGCGAGGAATGCATTGGCATCTGTCGGTGTGTTATTGCGTGAAGCAGGGATGGGCTGGCCGGATGTCGTGAAGATTAACGTGTACCTGACGGACAATGCCGATCTTCCAGTTTGGGGACACGTACGCGACGAAATCGTGGGCGAATCGAGGCCGTCCGGTACGGGCGTTATCGTCAAGGCGCTCGCGAATCCCAAGGCGAGGGTCGAAGTTACGGTGATCGCAGCACAGAAAGTTGAATAGTGCGCAAAATAAATGTGCCGGATTGATTTTCGAGGACGCAGCTGGCCTGGTGCAAAAATAAATCCGGCACCTTTTCCCCGCGCAGAGGAATCACAAATGACCTGTACTGCTGCTAAACGGTATTGGTCTGTGTGTCGTTGGTTCGTGTTTCTACCTGGCTGCCACGTTGACTGAAACCTCTTGTTTCATGCCAGACTTGAAGACCAGGGTCATCTCGACGACCTCCCCAGTGGTCAATCGGTGTGACGGTCCCTTTAGCATCAAATGCCAGCCGCCGGGCTCGAAGCGGGCTCGACCATTTGCCGGGATAACCAGATCTGTTACCTGGCGCATTGCCATCAAACCGTCGACCATCGCCATTTCATGCATTTCAATTTTCTCAAATACATCGCTCTCGATTTTGACCAACGTTACTTCTTCAGGTGCCACGTTGACCAGTGTCATGTACCCTGCAACTGCTTTGGCAATGGCATCCGTTTCTCGCACCCATGCGTTCGTGATGCCGACGACATCCCCGGCCGGTATTGCGGTCGCCATGGTCATAGCGGATTCTCTGTTTGCGGTCTGTCCGGCGACTCTTTGACTTTCTTCCTCAATGTAGTCGAGTAAATCCATAGCCTCTTGTTGGTTCAAACGCAAATTTGGCATGGCCAGATTGTTGTACTGCGCATAGAGTGCCATCGCGATTGGGTCTTTCTCTTCTAACATTTGGTCTGGTGCCCGCAGCCAGTTGATGAGCCAGGTCATTTCCCGCTGCTGTGTAACACCGAGCAGGTCCGGTCCCAGGTCCTCTTGTAGCTCATCACCTGTGATGGAATGGCAGATGGCGCAGCGGGTGCGAAATAGTTGTTCCCCCTGTTGAATGCTGCGCAGCTTTGGCGCGTCCGCATAATCGCCCCCTGCGGGAGGTGCCTTCCAGTCGTTAAGCCAATTGCCAAGCTGATCGGCAAGTACATAAGGGTTTTCGAAAGGTGAGCGTTTCATCCAACGACCGGTCGCCTGATTACCGATGATCATGTTTACGTTGTGGTTGTTAGAGCCGTCCTGGATTTCCTCAATGTACAATCCGAGTTTTCTGCGCAGACGAATAATATCGGCATTATTGCCGGTTAAAAAAGTCCAGTTAGCGCCGAACCTTTCCTTGTACTCTTTGAGCACAGCCGGTGTGTCGTTTTCCGGATCAATGCTAATAGAATAGAAGAAGATATCCTGACCCAGTCGTTCGCCAAGAATTCGCTGAACTCTCACCAGCTGCGCAGTTTCCAGCGGACAGGTGTCAACGCAAGTAGTGTAAATAAAGTTTATCGATACAATTTTGTCTTTGATCAGGTCATCAAAGAAGTGGACGGTATCCCCATCATCTGTCACCAGGGGAATATTCGGGAAGTAGTTGGCACCCCAGGGCGAACTAGCGCCGGAGGACGCGGCCGTCATCGTAAGCAGCAACACAATTGCCGCCATAGAAATGCTGGTTCGCATCGTACTTTTCATCCGAATGACCGGGTCCTGGCCTAGTGCTGGTCCAACTCGCGCACCCTGTGAATCGCGGCATCGATTGTCATCGGTGTCGGACAGTTGACTACGTGCGGCGAATTAAGGTTATTGAAGTCATAGTTGTTCAGCCCGATGTTCGGGGGTGGAGGAAATTCGAGCACTTCCATTCTGCCTTCTGCCCGAAGCTCCTTTATTTCATCCAGGCCCTTCACAACCTTGTCTGCCGGTTCCAACCAATGAGCAAATCCGATGTGCCACATCGGGCTGTAATCGTCCTCTGGCATGAAGTAAGACGGCACACCAACCTGACTGCCAAAGGGGCCGCCACCGAGGACGCCAAATCCATCGGCAGGTGTCGGCGGATAGCTCGGACGAATTGGAGCGGGCGGCAGGAATTGAATCAATGGCACCGCCGCACCGGCAAGAAACTGATGCTTCGGCACATAAGGTACGCCCATTACTTTCGACGGACCGAACGGAAACGTGTCTAACACGATGTAATACGGCAAATAGTCGCCCTCGCCAGACCACGACTTATGCAGCTTAAATGTCACGTGCGGATTCTGGCCTGTGGTTACGAGTTCCACCACGTGTCCTGACGCATCAAGGCCGCCCCAAACGGCACCATTGTATAAGCATGATGTATTGGCTGGCAGATCCGGGAAGCCAACACAGCTCTTGTCGATCCTGTTGTGCTCCCAGGGCTGATCGCCCCATTGGACTATGATTGCATTGAAAATTACGTCCTTGCCGCCGATAGTCACGCGGCGCAGTGGCGAATACGTATTTAAGTCGTCGACATCCGGGACACTACCGGGAATCTCGTCATTTGCGTGAATCGGATTCGGCAGATCACCGTGAAAGGTCCAGAATCCGTTCTCTGAGACGGTTGCTTCAGATGTAGCCGCAACCGGCGTTTTCACCAATCCGCCAGCCCAGGCGAGACCCATGTCTTCGGCCAGGGCTTCATCACTGACATCGTGCAGGAAATACCAGACGTCCGTTGACACGCCGGATTCATCAATATTTGTGCCCATCGTCAACGGGTAGGTTGCCGTTCCACGTTCATTGTCAGGCGGAATTGCTGACAACGCATCGCCAATGGGATGGTCTCTTATATTGTCCAGTTCGCCGGGCACCATTTTGTCAACCCAGATAGAGAGCGGGTCCACCTGCGGTCCGTACTCACCGACACGTCGCCCCTTCTGGCCGTCGGCAGTGCGACGCTATCGACATAGCTCACGCCATCCCAGCAAGGTAGTGGTGTTGGCATCAGCTTGACCTGTCCGGATGCTCGACGTCCCATCGCAGCAGCATGGCGTGGTCTTCATGCTGGGTATTGTGGCAGTGCTCCATGTAGGTGCCGGCAAACTCCCGGAAGCGCAGCGCGATCTCAACCATGTCGCCACTGTCTGGCTGTGGACCAAGTCGATACACGTCCTTACGCGCCCACTTCTCCCATTCGGGTGGCGGCTGGCCATTTCGGCGCAGGATAATGCCTCCTCAAAGTGAATGTGAATCGGGTGACTCCATGTACCACTGTTCAGGATGCGCCATACTTCGAGGCCGCCGGAGTTCTTTTCCGGCGCTGCGCTGAGGCGTCGTGGATCCATGCCAAAGCCCTTGCCACCGTCAGTTTCAATCACCCAGGGCCTGTCATCTGTCGGTTGTCTTTCAAACTCGAAGGTGCGGTGAACGGCACTGGCCAACTCTTCTTCCGTGGGTCGGCGCAACGGGATCATCGCTTGTTGGCCAGCAACATAGTCCACCGGATCCAGGCTGCCATCGACCTCATCATAGCGCTGTACACGGATTTCCAGGAACTTGCCGACAACGGGATCGCCACTCACCCAACGGTCCGCCGTGCCGTCGGCATCATCGTCAACCATTGTTGGAGCGTAGGCACCATTCAAGATGTCGGCTAGCGGAATAATTTCGTCGGTGACCTGCCCATTCTTGTGTTGCAGCAAATTAACGAAGTAGAGTTTGTCTCCTTCTTCAAACTGGCTGAAATCAATGATGATGTCGTAGCGTTCCGC
>PVMK01119427.1_pt1 | contig 25587 bp, 23 predicted proteins | sample 1853481 | NCBI WGS metagenome assembly PVMK01 (sample SAMN08533507, study PRJNA380276) | Marine sediment metagenome, whole genome shotgun sequencing project.
AAAGATTTTGTGATTCAAATTGGTAATCTGAAATATTATATGAGCACATCCAATTGATCCACTTTTTCATCAAAGACGGGGAAATCCGAAATTCGAATCTCGAAATTCGAAACAAATTCAAATGTACAAAATATCAAAAACCAAAACACAAGGCCGATGTGCGAAATCGCTTTTGTTTTGAATTTTAAGCATTCGGATTTTAATATTGTTTCGGATTTCGGATTTCGTGCTTCTGATTTTCATTAATGATTGCTTCGTTTCAGTAATATGTTTAGTTGCCCAAACCAAGTATTTAAAGATTTAAACTCTGTGTTAAAATCCCTTAAAGGGGTTCGGACCCATTTCCTCGACACTGGCCACGAAATCGTCAATGATTTGCGGGAGTTTATCATATTCATCGATGGCCACCTGGAATTGGGCCACACGTTCTTCTTCAATGGCCAGGCTCGATAAGGCCTCGCCGATTTTTTTCATGCGGATGTCGGCCAGCTCGCTGCCCTTGATGAAATGACACTGATAATCGTCACCGTGTTTGCAGCCCAGCAGAAAAACACCGTCCATCCCCTGGGCCATGGCGTCCTTGATCCAGATGACGTTGACCGACCCCAGACACCTGACCGGAATGATGCGCACATTCGCCGAATAGGCAAGCCGGTTAAGCGCCGCGATATCCAAGGCCGGATAGGCATCATTTTCACACACCAGACCGAGGATCCGCAGCGGCGGCTCGTCATAATCATCTTCAGAAGGCACGCCGATCGCTTTGACCATCGATCCGATACTGTCGATGCTGTAATCGGCAAAGTTGATGATGCGTTCCGGGCAGCACCCCATACAGGTGCCACAGCGGCGGCAACGCGCCGGGTTCGCCTTGGGTGTGCCCTTTTCATCATCATCGATGGCGCCAAAGGGGCATTCTTCGGTGCAGCGTTTGCACTGGGTGCATCTTTGCATGAAAAAGTCCGGAAAGGTCATATCACCGGACCTGGGATGTACCGAAACACCGCGGTTGACCGACTCCAGGCATTGAATCGCTTTTAAAGCCGCTCCGGTGGCATCCTCCACCGCCTCTTCCACGGTCATACTGCGCCGGATGGCACCGGCGGCATAAATACCGGTGCGCTGGGTTTCATAAGGGAAACAGATAAAATTCGAATCGGCATAGTCGTCAAAAAGGGCGTTATCGCGGAATCCCGGACCCTGCCGGTAGGCCAGGTTGATCACCGGATCATCTTTGGTAACCGGAACCATCCCGGTTGCCAGTACCACCATATCGGCTTTGACCTGAACCTTTTCCCCCAGAAGGGTATTGTCGGCTTCGACAATTAGGCCATCACTGTTTTTAGACACGCGGGTGATCTCTCCTTTGGTTAAAAAGATGCCGGGGTCCTGCTGGATATTTTTGTAAAAGTTTTCCGTCAGACCCAGGGTACGCATATGCTGGTAGAAGACAAAAGATTTGCCGTCATCATAATCTTCGCGCAGGTATTTGGCTTGTTTGAGCGCCACCAGGCTGGTCACCGCACCGGTATAGGCAAAATCTCTGTCATCCCCCTGGCCGGGGCTCTGGATGAAAACAACGGATTTGGCCGCTTGGCCGTCTGAGGGCCGCATAATTTTACCGGCGGCCGCGATTTCTTCAAACTGATGATTGGTGACCACATCGGCAATAGTGCCAAAGCCCAGATGGGCAAATTCGCCTTCTTCAGGCTCATAGGGCCGCCACCCGGCCGCCAGAATCACGGCACCGAATTTTTCACCGTTGGGATCCAGGGTCAAAATGTCCTCTTTGCCTTCATTATACTCCATAAATTTAGCGTGAAGCGCTTCGGCATCCAGTTCTTTGCCCTTGTCATCGACTTTCATTTCATCCGGCAACGGATACGGGACGTCGAATTCAGTTTTTTCACCGGGCTTTTTAAGGGTCACCGTAAAATCACCCGGTTCCCCGGCGATACGCGCAACCACCGTCTCGGTTTTCACCGTGATGTTGGAATAGTTTTCAAGTTCATTTATTTTTGATTCGATCGCCGGCGGGATCAGATCATCATAGGGGTAAGCTCCGGGAAGCTGTTTGCGCCACTTTTGGGCATTGCCGCCTAGCGACGCTTCTTTTTCGACGATGGTCACCTCGTAGCCGGTTTTAGCCGCATCGATGGCCGCCGAAATCCCGCTCATACCACCGCCGATAACCAGGATCTTTTTGTTCAGCGTTTCCAGCAGATAGGGCTCAGGCAGATCGACTTTTTCGACCTGCGCCATGCCCATCTTTAAATAATCTTCAGCCATCATCTGAACAGGGTCGATGAAGGTTTCATCGTCTTTTTGTTCTTCGGTGGGAGCCGGATACGTTGAGCGGGGATGAGTCCAGACCACCCCTTCCCTTAAGTTCACCCGATCCACGATGCAGCCGTCAAACCGGAAGACATCATAAAGAACCCGGCGTGAACAGGCCGCAATCACCAGCGTATTGACGCCTTCATCGGCAATATCTTTTTTCAGGAGCTCAACACCCGCTTTACTGCAAAGAATCGGGCAGGTTTTGACCGGAACCCCTTCCTCTTTGGGGACCTCGCTCAGCTTTTCGATATCGACGGCTTCTCCGATCCCACAACCTTGACAGATATATACACCATATTTTTTATCCATGAATATCCTCCTACCTGCTTACCAAGGTTTGAATCGCCTTAAGGGCCATTCCGGTAGCATTTTGATTGGATGAAACCACGTCGGCCGGTTTGTTGGCACATCCGGCTGCAAACATCCCGCCTTTTTCAAAGTCGTTGACGATAAATCCGTCATCATTGTACTGCAAATCTGCCGGAAGTTTGTCGGTCGCCGCCGTGGGCTGCATTCCGGTTGCCAGAACCACCATCTCCACTTCCTGATGGATTTTTTCGCAGGTCACGGCATTTTCGGCAACCACGGTGACATGATTCGTGCCCGCATCTTCACTGACCTCGGCCACTTTGCCTTTAATCAGGAAAATGTTTTCATCCTCTTTGATCGTTTGATAGAACCGTTCATAGCGGTAACCCGGCGTCCTGAGGTCGATATAGAAGATGTAAATCTTGGCGTCGGGATAATGCTCGCGAACGTAGGTGGCCTGTTTTAAAGACGCCATACAGCATATATAGGAGCAGTAAGGCAGGTGATTTTCATCGCGGGAACCTGCACACTGGACAAAGGCCATACTTTGCGGCTCTTTGTTATCCGAGGGACGCAGAATTTTGCCCCGGGTGGGTCCATTAGGAGATGCCAGTCGCTCCATCATCATGTTGGTGATAATGTTCGGATACTGACCGAAACCCAGATTATCGATCTTGGCGGCATCATAAGGTTGCCAGCCGGTGGCCCACACAATGGCGCCCATGTTTAAATTCAGGGTTTTGGCTTCCATTTCAAGATCAACCGCATCGTACTTACAGGCTTCCTTGGCCCGGGTGGCATCCGGGGTACCGATAATCTCCGGCGCAATCACGTAGCGGGCCGGAAATGCCATTTCAAACGGCAAATAAGCCCCCTTGATGTTTTGCATCCCGAAATCATATTCACTGGCAATTTCAGCCGGACAGGCTGCGGCACAATCCCCGCAGCCGGTACAGTTTTCATTGACGAATCTGGGGTTAACCTTAATCGCCACATCATAGTTGCCCGGACCGCCGGCAACCGACTCGACCTCTGCCAGCGTCAGGATCTTGATTCGCGGGTTATCCTTGATCCGCCTGAAATTGATTTCCAGGCCGCAAGTCGGAGGGCACAACTTGGGAAAATATTGATTCAGCTGTGCGACCCTTCCGCCCAAATACGGATTTTTTTCGACCAGGAAAACCTCGTACCCCACTTCGGCAGCTTCAATCGCCGTGGTCAGACCGCTGATTCCGCCGCCCACGACTAGTATGCTTCCGCTTGCAGGAGCTGTTTTTTCTTCAGTCATACTTTCCTCCGATATGAACAAAAACCTCCAGGTGTCGGCTGACACCTGGAGGTCGTATTTCATCGACTACAAATCACAGCCGACCTTCGATTAATCCTTGAATATCTTAATATAGTCTTTCTTAAAGATATCCCACTTCTGCTCTTTGGGATCATACTTGGAGTTGACGAAGCAGAACCAGTTTTCGTCATCCGTTCCCGGATAATCCGACTGATAATAGAAGCCGGGATAACGGGTCTCTTTGCGGAACTGGATGTGACGCAGATGCGATTCAACTGTCCAGATCCGGTGCTGAATCTCCCAGGCTCTCATCAGTTCGTGCAGATCACCGGCGGCCAGCTTTTCGTTGTCCTCCCGCATCGTTGCCAGCAGCTCCATGACGATCTCAAGATTTTTGGAGGTCGTCTGGTAGAATGTGGCCGTTCCGGCACCGTATTCGTGGGTGGCCTTCATCATGCGGTACATCATACCATTGGGCTTGATGTAATTGGGGTTAATGTCATCGGCCGTGGTGTATTCGCAATGTTCCAGATAGGTACGGACCGGTTTGTAAACGAGGTCGACCAGCTCCTCTGCGGATTGACTGATGGCCGGTGAGAAGTCGGCATGATCTTTGGCGTAACGAACCATCTGCTTGACAACCATCCGTCCTTCGGCGTGAGAACCCGAAGAAAACTTATGTCCGGAACAACCCACACCGTCGCCGGCGGTAAACAGACCGTTGACCGTGGTCATGCGGTTGTATATCTTGCCGTTGTCGGCTTTAATCTTGTAAGCGTCCGGCACCCAATCCAAATCCGGACCGGAGGTCCACAGACCGCAGCAGCCGGAGTGTGATCCGAGCAGATACGGTTCGGTGGGCATAACCTCGGAATTTTTCTTTTCAGGCTCGGTGTTGGTGGCGCACCACAGATTGGCCTGCCCGCAGGTCATATCCAGGAAGTCTTCCCAGGCTTCGGACTCAAGATGCTTGAGTTCCTTCTTGTTCATGGTCTTGCCAATCTCGGCCAGGGCGCTCACAGTATCCATCATAATAGGCCCGCGACCTTCCTTCATCTCAAAGAGCATCAGGTGGTTCCGCAAACAGGTCGGTGTGATGGCTGCGGTTCCATAAGGTGCATATTTTTCCAGCTCGGCTTTGGCGGCATCACCGCCGGCAAACGCTTCGCCCAGGCCGTTGAGGGTTTTGGCCTTAAACAGCAGGAACCAGGCACCGACCGGACCATAACCGTCTTTAAAACGGGCCGGGGTGAAGCGGTCCATCATAGACAGCTCGGCGCCGACTTTCATGCACAGGGTATAGGTGGAACCGGAGTTCCATACCGGATACCAGGCACGGCCTTTGCCTTCACCCACTGAACGGGGCTGGTAAATATTTACGGCCCCACCGCAGGCAACCATCATGGTCTTGCACTTGATAATGTAAACTTTGTTTTCACGGACGGAAAAGCCGACGGCACCGGCAATCTGGTTTCCCTTGTCGGCATCCAGCAGCAATTCGACGATGAAAACCCTTTCCAGAACGTTTTCTTCGCCAAGGGCCAGCTTGGCCGCTTCGGCCACGATGCGCTTGTAGGATTCGCCGTTGATCATAATCTGCCATTTGCCCGTGCGCACCGGCATGGCACCCTCTTTCAGCGTTCCTACTTTCTGGCCTTTTTTGCCATCCAGGTTTTTGCCGTCTTCGGATTTCTTCCAGATCGGCAGACCCCATTCTTCAAACAAATGCACGGAATCATCAACGTGGCAGCCCAGATCGAAAATCAGGTCTTCGCGCACAATGCCCATCAGGTCGTTGCGGACCATGCGAACATAATCTTCAATGGTGTTGTCACCAATATACGTGTTAATTGCAGAAAGGCCCTGAGCAACCGCACCGCTTCTTTCCAAGGCCGCTTTATCCACCATCAGAACACTCTGGTCGTCAGACATCCATTTTTTGGCCTCAAAGGCAGCGCCGCTGGCGGCCATGCCGCCGCCGACGATGAGAATATCAACTTCCCGCTCCTCGACTTCCGGGTCCCTTACAGCTTTGAGTTCCCCGACTGGTTTGTTCGGTAATGCCATATTACATCCTCCTTAAATCATTATTAAAGATTGTTATCATAAAATCTTTTTTACCTGGCTTCGCATTTACACCAATTCTCCGTCACCCGGCTGACCATACGCTGTGCCATCGGCTTCTTCGGTTGACAGAAGTTGGCTTTCCAGATCATTACCCTTTAGATCCAGATATGCATTGGCCTGTCCTTCGGGGGTGGTCCGGATGGGGAACTTAAAGCGTTTGATGGTCCCGTTTCTAAACTTGCAGGTCCACATGATATCCTCGGTTCCCAGCATTGGCATAACACTGCCTCCCAGGGGAACAAAGTCGGCATAACCCCTGACTTCGATTGCCTGGGTGGGGCAGATCTTGACACATGAGAAGCATTCCCAGCACTGATCCGGCTCCTGGTTGTAAGCCTTCATCTCGTTGGGTTCGAGAACCATCAAGTCATTGGGACAAATGTACTGACAAGCAGTTTTGTCCCCGCCTTTGCAACCATCGCATTTTTCAGTTATTACAAAACTTGGCATTTATTATACCTCCTAAATTAATTTGGTAAATTCTTGTGGTTACCCTTTAACCGTCAAAAAGACTTCAAAAAAATTAGGTGTTTGCACCTCCCTTCAGATTGCTGGATTCATATTTCCTGGGTTATTTATCGGTTTAACCGGTACCCACCGGTTGACATTCAGATTAGACAAACGATTTCGCTAATTAATCCGCCCTGAAAAATAGCATATTTAGGGTTGCAAATTGTTCTTTGAAAACTGAAGTAAGTTGTTAAATCGAAGGTTCGGCGGATTAATTATTTTATGCTGCGCATTTTTTTATGCTTTTTTGGGCTTTTTAATTTCATCCCAGATGCTGATGTAAAAAAATAGTATAGACTAAGCTCTTGAAATCTTGTACTTTTTTTAATATTTTGAAGAGCTTTTCAGTACTCATACGCCTTTGTGCACTTCTTTTTAAGAAATAATTAATTAATCCGCCGGGATCAACTTCTAAATATCTTCTTCAATTTTCAAAGAATAAATTTATACTACCCAACCCTGTTATGGCTATTTTTCAGGGCGGAGTAATTAGTAATAATAAATATTTCCTATGATATCAGCAAGATATGGATCTTGCCAAAAGAGGAAACATATCATTCAACATTTTGCTTGTCAAGGATTTTTGAATCCGCAAAAATTAAAATTTCAGCAAGTTATGAGATAATGTTCGTAACTTCTATTAGCAGTAGTTCCTTGCCCAAGTTGACACCATATATTGTATTGGAACCCAAAATTCATGTAAAAAATCCTAAACTAAAAATTCATTTGACACACGGCCAAAACCTGATACAGGGTTCAGAGGTTCAGGCGATCAAAGAAAAGGTTTCAGGTGTCAGTGTTCAGGTGTCAGTCTTTGGCCCGAGGGGCCATGTCAGATAAGGTCAGGTTTCAGTGTTCAGTGTTCAGAACTTATGGAAGTTTAAGCGATCATTGTTCAGGTTTCACCTTCTATGTTTCTTTCCTGACACCTGAAACCTCTGACACCTGACACCTAACACCTGAACACTAAACAACGCACAATTCTGAATTATGGATAGTAAATCGAAAATGTTTACATCGGTCTTTTTAATTGGAGAAACAGATTGGCGTGAATGACAACCTTAAACGCCATAATGCCGGACGAGACCTTCAAGTTTGCATGTGCTCCCGGAGTGGCATGTTTCAATGAATGCTGCCGGGATTTGAATCAGTTTTTGTACCCTTACGACATCTTACGTCTAAAAAAAAGACTGAATCTGTCCTCGGGTGAATTTCTGCAACGCTATACGAACCAGCACATCGGCCCCGAATCAGGACTTCCGATTTTGGCACTTAAAACCGCAGATTCCGACTGTTTAACTTGCCCGTTTGTTACCGAAAACGGCTGCCGCGTATATCCGGATCGGCCCTCATCCTGCCGCACCTATCCGCTGGTGCGGGCAATATCCCGCAGTCGAGAAAGCGGTAAAATCACCGAACGTTTCATGCTGCTGAAAGAGCCGCATTGTCTGGGTTTTAATGAACGAGAAGAGCAGGCTGTGCGACAATGGATAAAAGACCAGGAAGTTGAGACCTACAATCATATCAACGATAAGCTGATGGAAATCATCAGTATTAAAAGCCGGCTGCTGCCGGGCCCGCTGGATCTCAAATCGCGCCATCTGTTTTGCATGGCCCTTTACGATCTCGATAATTTCAGAACTCATATTTTTAAAAATGGCCTTTTCGGTGACTTTAAGGTGAATCCGCAAAAGCTGGCAGCTGCCAAGATAGATGATACCGCACTGCTGGAAGTGGGAATAGGGTGGGTGAAGCAGGTGCTTTTTCAATCATAGGAAGCCATTTTATTGCGGTAGTTACTGGCGCAGTGAAATGAATTGAGTGCTGGAGCACTGAATTCACTGAAAAATATCAAATTCCAATTTTGATGAACTCGTAAAAAGTCTGCCAAGCTGTCATTGCGAGCGCAGCGAAGCAATCTCTATCAATCCAAGTCTCTGAAATCATGGGATTGCTTCGTCACTTCGTTTCTCGCAATGACCGGCGATAGGACTTTTTACGAAAGCATCAATTTTCAATTACCAAAACATTTGGAATTTTGAATTTGGGTCATTGTGATTTGTTTGATAATTGTGATTTGCGATTTGGAATTTTGAATAATCCATTACTACATTAATAGTTTGTCTAAGCTTGGGAAATCTTTGAAATCATGATTTAAAAGCATAACTTTAAGGTGGCTTATATGGACCTCCACGGCAAAGTTGCCCTAGTGCTGGGCGCGATCAAAGGCATCGGCAAAGGGATTGCGCTATCCCTGGCGGATGCGGGGGTAAAGGTTGCTGTCAACTATTTTGACTGGGCGGAAGAACGGGAAGCATTAAAAACGGATTTAGCCGATACCGGCCGGGAACACCTTATTTTAAAGACCAACCTGCTCGAAACCGAAGCCATACCCGGCATGCTGCGGAAAGTCATCGATCGCTTCGGCCGGCTGGACATCCTGATCAACAACATTGAACGCGGCGGATGGCCGGTCGTACACGGCCCCTACGATCAGAAGCAATGGGATCTGGAAATGGAGACCACCTTGCGTGCCAAACACTGGGTCTTTGACGCCGCCCTGCCGCATCTGAAGGCAACCGGCGATGGGGTGGTCATCAATCTTTCTTCCATCGCCGGAATCGTGGGGCGCTGCGGACCGGCCCGCCTGATATTTAATGACGGCTATGCAGCGACCAATCGAGGGGTTTCGCTGCTCACCGAAACCTGGGCACGCATCGGCGCGCCGGAGGTGCGTGTCAATGAAATTATGCTCGGTTTTTTTGAAACCCGCCATGCGCAAAAAACCAGAGGCTGGGGTTTACTGACCGCCAAACAAAAAAAGGCCCTGCTCGATCATACCCTGACGGGTCGAACCGGTAAGATTGAAGATGCGGTTAAGGCCGTGCTTTATATAATAAAGGATGCGCCATTTATGACCGGCAGCGTCTTAAGATTGGACGGCGGCTATGTTCTTGGAGGTGAAAAAGTAGATAAAATTCCCGAGGGAATTTGGAGTTAGGGGGCCTATGATGAAAAAGCAACTGATTATACAAATTGGTATTTTTGCTTTGGCTATCGGACTAACTTCCGCACTATGGAGGAGACCGGTCGTTTTGACGATCTGTCTCGCAGTATTGGCCGTTATTCAAATTTATAAATCGCATACGAAAAGTGATCTTGCTTTTTATTTTGTACCATTTTTTGTGGGACCAGTGGCGGAAGGCATCGCAATTTATTTCGGAGCCTGGCAGTATTCAAAACCTTTGTATCTGATTCCGATCTGGTTGCCTCCGTTATGGGGAATTACTGCTTTGTTCATCAAAAAGATAATTGAGATCATCCTAAGGACCGACCGTATTTCTGACTTAGGCGCGTTGTAATCAAAGGTCAAAACGGACGTTCTGGGGCAAAAATAACGCCTATGATTTTATGCGTTGCGCAATTCATCCATGGACTTGGTAATAAAAATCAATTCTGCCCTTGATTAATACACGCAATAATTCGGTCCACCGTTTCACCCGATTCCCGGTTCTTTCTGGTGCCTATCGCGGTCTTATCTTTTTGGTTTTAATTCCCCAGAGGTAAAATTTTATCCAATCAAAACCAAACGTCAGCAATTCGCCATCATCATTCTTGATTTTTTTGAGAATCGCCGGTTTGACTTTGTAGCGTTTTAAAAAACTGCTGTTAATCACGAATTCGTGGAAGCGGTCGATATTGTAAGTCGCCATAAAGGCCATCCTGGCCCTGGGGCCTTGCGGGCCTTCAGCTCCCCAGGGATCGGTCTGAAACAGCCGTTTTAATTCCGCCCAGCGAATCGTCATCTTGTGATAACGCTCGGCATCCTGATCCCGGGACCAGGCCGCCACGGTCCACTGCTGGTTTTCGTGCTGCCCCAGGCAAAAGTCCGGCGGCCTGAAAAAATGCACCGCCGTATCTTTTTTCCCGGCGGCATCATACAAAACCCCCTGCTCGATCGGAAACGTACGGCAGGTATCCGGGCGATCGGCATAAACCGCGCAGCCCGCATCCACCAAAAATGGGCAGGTCTTTTCCTTTTTTTCAGACATCCGCAAAAGGACTTCCGGAAAAAAATTGCCGGATCGCAGAACCACATCCACATATTGATCGAGAAATTCATCCGATGAAATGCCCAATGCGTTTTTTAGCCGCAGTACGTCGTAGGGGTATAAAAACAGATTCAAATCGTGGCAGCAGCGATTATAACAGCCGATTCCCGGATAACACCGAAATGAAAAGGTGTCTCCAGCTTCAATCCGGCGCCCGGGCAATTTCTCAATGTTTTTGATGTTGACGTATTTCATGAATTATGCTCGTTTCTTTCGCACGGTGCATGGAGTATGGAAAAAACGATCTTTGAATTTACTCGTTGCCCCGTGCCCCGTGCCCCATGCGCCTTGCTTGCGAAATTATCATTTCCGCAACGGTCATCCTGATTTTTCCGGCAAAACCCAGTGTCTGCTTAACTTCCTGCTCAAGGATTGCCACTTGGCGATAAAACGGTGTGCGATCAAATTTGAAATAGCCTTGGCGGCCGCAACGACGGTCAAAAGTTTCGCAGCCCGGGCCATAAACCGGGTTTTGCCCGGATTTTTGCAATTCATGGGGGATACCGTGCAGCCGGCAGATCATCGGGCGATAGGGATACAGGATGCACAATTCATCAAAATTAAGCGGGCACATCAGCCGCACGGCCGCTCCGCTATTATCGGCTTTCGCCGTTTCATCAACCACAGTCAAGGCCCGCGATTTCACCTCGTTTTGTTTTTTAAGGGTTAAGGTATTGAGGCCCTCTATCATATAGGTATACTCAATAACCGTGTGGTGATAGAAACGCGTCCGGCAGCAATTGTCTGCGCACCCGTCACAGGTAAAACCATAAAGGTCTGCTGCCCGATTATAGGCTCGATCCATGGCAGTATAGATCTGCTGCAACCGATCAATAAAAGCGGCGTAAACGGGGGTTGCCATCCGATCTTTCTCAAAAGGGAGAATCATGGTTTATCTCATTAATTTTCCGCCGGTTTGACCGGCGCACCAAGATTCAGGTATTATACAACCGGCGAGGGAAAGAAGATCTTTTGATAAAGGTTTATGGCGTAGCGGTCGGTCATACTGGCAATCAGATCGCAAACGGTGCGCTCTTTTGGCTGGCTGTCGTGATTGCCCCCCAGCATCTGCATTTTCATTAATTGTTGGTGCAGCAGTTCCTCGTTTTCTAAAAAATAGGTATACAGTTCGGATAACATTTTTTTCGCTTTTTCAAAATCCTGATGGACCTGCGGCGAACGGTAAACGTTATCATACAGAAACTGCCTTAAAGCCGTCATGGCAAAATAGACTTCATCACTTATTTTCAGGTGAAGCTCTCCATCTTTAGCTTCGCTGGAAGCAATTAACGCCCGGATCATGGTTGCCGCGCGATCGGAATGCGTGCCGCCCAGTACCTTCGTGCAGAGCTCGGGCACCTGCTCGGACCGGATCACCCCGCTTCGAATCGCATCCTCGAGGTCATGGTTCAAATAAGCCATGATATCGGCGATGCGCATAATTCTGCCCTCATACGTACAGGCTAATTCTTCAGGGTCATCCGGTATGATCTTTCCATAGCCTTTGGAATGTTTTAAAATACCGTCGCGAACTTCAACCGTCAGATTCAGCCCGGCACCGTTGTTTTCCAGAACTTCAACGACCCGCAGGCTTTGTTCGTTGTGTGAAAAATCGGCTGAATAAATCTCTTTTAGCACGGTTTCGCCGCTGTGCCCGAAGGGCGTGTGGCCAAGATCATGGCCCAGCGCGATGGCCTCAACCAGGTCTTCGTTTAAAGACAGGGCCCGGACCATGACCCTCGCCATCTGGGCCACTTCCAGCGTATGGGTTAAACGGGTTCGGTAGTCATCACCCAACGGGGCCAGAAAAACCTGAGTCTTGTGTTTTAACCGCCGGAAGCCGTTCGAATAAACAATTCGATCCCGATCCACCTGGAACGCCGTCCGAACCGAACAGGGTTTTTCGGCACCGTCACGGCCCCGGGAATCGGAGCTCAAACACCCGAACGGCGACATAAATTTTTTTTCTCGCCGTTCATATTCTTCGCGAATTGACATGCTGCGTGTATCCCCGGAAATTCACTTTTTTAAAATATTTCGATAGTATAAATCGTTTGGAAAATCTAAAAAATGAGTATATTATTAACATCGCTACCCATTGTAAAGCAATATCTGAATGAATGGACATCATCTCATACTGGGCGAACTGACCGATTTTATCACCGGTGAAACCTTAAAAGACACCCACGATGAGCGCTATCGACAAAAAATTGCCCGTCTGCTTATCCGGCAGCTGGGGTACTTAAAAGCGGATATTGAGCCTCGCAAGACGCTTGTCGTTAGAGCCGATGATAAAAAAGCGGCCCTGAAAATTGATTTTAGCATAACGCTGGCAGGCAAGACGTGTATGGTCCTGAAGTATGGGCCCGGATCCCTGGTAACCCGCCGGCGTGCGGTGCTGGCAGTATCGCGACTGATTGTACCTTATCAGGTACCGGCGGCCGTCATCACCAACGGACAAGATGCCGAAATAATCAACGGCACATCGGGTAAAGTCATCGCCAGCGGTCTTGATTCGATCCCGTCAAAAGCGGATTTGACAAGGATGGCGGCCGGCGAAACCTTTGCGCCGATTTCAGATCAACAGGCCGAGATGGAGTCAAGAATCCTTTATTGTTTTGAAGTCGATGATCGTTGTGAATGTGACGATGATATATGTCGGTTGTAAAATTTCGAATCCAATCGCAACGGTTACAATCAATAGGTGTCAGCGTTTTGGCCGCTGGCTTCTCGCTTCTTGCTTCTGGCCAGGAACCAGTGACCAGAAGCCAGTAGCCAGAGGCCTGACACCTAAGCTTTAGGGGAGCGGTGATGGATTACGAATACTTCATGAAAAAAGCATTGGGCGAGGCGCAGGCCGCTCTGGTTGCCGCTGAGTTTCCGGTGGGGTGCGTCATGGTTCACGACAAAAAAATCCTGGTCAGCGGCGCCCGCAAAGGCACCACCGGAGATTGCCCCAATGAAGTCGACCATGCCGAAATGATTGCTTTAAGAAGGCTGATCCGCCTCGACTCGAAAATTAATCTGCGAGAGGTAACGGTGTTCAGCACGCTGGAGCCTTGCCTGATGTGTTTTGGTGCCCTGATGATCAGCAGTATCGGCAAGCTTGTTTTTGCTTATGAGGACGCAATGGGGGGTGGCACCCAATGCGATGCAGCTAACCTGCCGCCTTTATATCAATCAAATCAAATGCCGATCATACCCGGCATATTGCGTAACGAAAGTTTGAAATATGTCGAAGATCTTTTTCTCAGAGCCGGAAAACACGTACTTGAGGGGCAGCCTTTTGGCCACTTATACCCTCGGCCAATAAACGATTTCTCCAGGTCGATCACCACTATATACCGCTTTCCATACTAATGTTCCGAATTACGGATTGGGGTATAAGCGATTGTACGGTTGTAGAAAAAAACGTTTGAATACCGCAACGTTTTTTTGACAACCACTATAACCGGCGATTTCAACCTGATCTAAACACATTTTTAATTGCATTTTTTTCTTGCATTTCTTCGTGTTGTTATATATTCCACACAGATAAATTGTGGAGAAACTGACAACTCTGACATAGGAGGTGGAAACATAGCTGTTCCAAGAAGACCCCATAGACCGAACCGATCTAACAAAGTTAATATTAATCAAAGAATTCGAGCAAAAGAAGTCAGGGTAATCGACCCTGACGGAGAACAAGTCGGGGTTATACCGACCAAAGAAGCCCTTGCAGCTGCGGTTGACGCCGGCCTTGATCTGGTAGAAGTCTCACCGAATGCAAACCCACCGGTCTGTAAAATTATGGATTATGGCCGCTTTCGGTACGAGCAAACTAAAAAGAAGCAGGAGGCCAAGAAAAAACAAAGCACCTTTCAGCTCAAAGAGATAAAAGTTCGTCCCAAAACCGGTGAACATGACCTGCAGGTTAAAATCAGTCATATTAAAAAATTTATCGGTAAAAAAGATAAGGTCAAAGTGAGTGTTATTTTCAGAGGTCGCGAAATTACACTGAAGGAACTTGGAATGGCGGTACTCCAAAGGATTATTGAAGAAACAGAAGAATTTGCGGTGGTGGAACAAAACCCCAAATTTGAAGGCCGAATCCTGGTAATGGTTCTTTCACCGAAATAACTTAATTGAATAAGTTTTCAGGTGGCGTGAGACGGAATTCGTGATTGCTCACGCCATCTATTTTTACAAAAAAGGAGAAATAAAAATGCCAAAGATAAAAACAAATCGAGCTGCAGCCAAACGATTTCGCAAAACAGGCACCGGAAAGCTTGTCTATAATAAATCCTGTGCCGGTCATATTTTGACCAAAAAAACAACCAAACGAAAACGTTCCCTGCGTAAAAGCCGGCTCGTTGACAAAACCAATGTGAAGGGGATAAAGCGGCTGTTGCCCAACGGCTAAAGTTTCTAATTTCTAAATGGAGAGACAAAAATGAGAATAAAACGAGGCTTCAAAGCCAGAAAAAGAAGAAAAAAGGTTTTAAAATTGGCCAAAGGCTTTCGCGGCGGCCGCAGCAAGTTATTTCGAACGGCGGCGGATTCAGTGGATAAATCCCTTATGTACGCCTATCGGGATAGACGTCAGCGCAAGCGCGATTTCCGCAGGCTATGGATCGCACGGATAAATGCCGCTGCCCGTATCCATAAATTGTCGTACAGCCGGTTCATACACGGTCTTAAACTGGCGAAAGTCGACCTGGATCGAAAAGTCCTGGCGGATCTGGCCATTTCGGAGCCGGCCGGCTTTGCGAAGATTGCGGAGTTGGCTGCGCAAAAACTGTAAAATATAGAATTGGGGGATTAAGGAATTTAGGGATTCAGGAATTATTATAAATCTGATTCCACCTTAATACCTAAATTCCTCAATTCGCAATTCCCAAATTACAATTTTACACCAAAGTTGTAAAAATTGAATATATCCATTGATCAAATTTATCAGGAAGCTTTACAGGAACTCAAAGCGGCAGCAGACCCTCAGGCGGTCCAGGATATTAGCGTCCGTTATCTGGGGCGCAAAGGAATTATTACTCAATTCTTAAGGAACATTTCAAAACTTCCAGCCGATCAACGCCCGACAGCCGGCAAACAAGCAAACGAAGTTAAGAATCTGCTCGATGCGGCCGTTACAGAGGCGATACAAAACCTCGATGCGGCCGTTAAGACCACCAGGGGAGGGATCGATGTTTCTTTGCCCGGACGACCGGCACCCAGTGGGTCGCTGCATCCCATTACCCAAATTAACCAGCGAATTTGTGATATTTTTAGCGAAATGGGATTTGAAATTGCCGAGGGCCCTGAAGTTGAGCTGGACTATTACAATTTTGAAGCGCTCAATTTCCCCAAGGATCATCCGGCCCGGGACATGCAGGATACGTTTTTTGTTTCAGACAACATTGTTCTCAGAACGCATACCTCTCCCATGCAAATTCGAATCATGGAAAAACAGCCACCGCCGGTCAGAATCATTACGCCCGGCAAGGTCTTCCGCTGCGATTCGGATTTGACCCATACGCCCATGTTTCACCAGGTTGAAGGTTTGCTGGTGGATGAGAATATCTCTTTCGGGGACTTAAAAGGTACGCTCACCGCCTTTGTCCATCAGATGTTTGATGAACAGACAAGCCTTCGCTTTCGACCCGGTTTTTTCCCCTTTACCGAACCCAGTGCCGAAGTCGATATCCTGTGTGTCATGTGCCGGGGCAAGGGATGCCGGGTATGTTCGCAAACCGGTTGGCTGGAAATTCTGGGTTCAGGAATGGTGCATCCGGCGCTGTATGAAAACGTTGGATACGATGCCGACCGCTATACCGGTTTTGCCTTTGGGATGGGCGTTGACCGTATCGCCATGCTCAAATACGGAATCGACGACATCCGCAAGTTTTTCGAAAATGATATAAGATTCTTGAGCCAATTCTAGTAAAAAGTTACTATAAGCTGTCTCAAAATTAACAGTTCATCTTCGAAGCCGGAGAAAATAAGTTCCAACGGTGCTCTAAAGTCAGAAATGCCTAAAATGACTAAAATGAGCTAAAATGCCTAAAGTTGAGGAATTCTACCCATCGAGAGCCTCAGGGTCGAACGACAGGGTCGAACGATCCTATTATTTATAATAAAAGATGGAGCGCTGGGAAACCATAATTTTAGGCATTTTAGATCATTTTTAATTTTAGCTCATTTGTTGTAAGCACTTTTTATAAGTTTACCATCGAGTGTTAATCCGCCGAAGGCGGATTGAGATAGGTTATAGAATGAAGGTAAGCCTAAGCTGGCTCAAAGATTATGTGCCTATTGAAATGGACCCATTGGACCTGGCGGAAGCCCTGACCATGGTTGGACTCGAAATTGAGTCGGTATCCGAACGCTACCGCTATTTGGAAACGGTCTTTGTCGGTCGAATTGATGCGATCGCCCCCCACCGCAATGCGGATAAATTGCACCTGTGTCAGGTCGATACCGGCCAGGGAAAAATTTCAGTCGTTTGTGGCGCGCCCAATATAAAAACGGGAATGCTTGCAACAATCGCCTTGCCCGGTACCGAATTCCCGGAAGGCTTTGTTCTGGAAAAAAGTGTCATTCGCGGGCAGGCTTCCGAAGGGATGCTTTGCAGTGAAGGCGAATTGGGTCTGGGCGACGATCGCAGCGGGATCATGGTCCTGGATCCATCCCTGTCCGTCGGCGACAAACTGGCGTCGGCATTGGCGCTTTCGGATACCGTTTTTGAAATTGAACTAACCCCCAACCGGCCCGATTGTCTCAGTGTTATCGGGGTCGCCCGCGAAATTGCCGCTATCCAGAAGGTGCGTTTAACATATCCTGACTTCAAACTGGTCGACAAAAGCAATAAAATTTCCGAACGGACATCAATTAAAATCGAGGCCCCGGACCACTGCCCGCGATACGTGGCGCGCCTGCTTGAAGATATTAAAATAAAGTCTTCTCCCTTCTGGCTGCAGGAACGGCTATTATCTGTGGAACAGCGGCCCATTAACAATATCGTGGATGTGACCAATTTTGTGTTAATGGAAACCGGCCAGCCACTGCATGCCTTCGATTTTGACCGTTTGGCGGAAAACAGAATCGTGGTGCGCACAGCCAACAAAGGCGAAACGTTTGTCACCCTGGATCAAAAAGAACGTGTCCTGCACCCTGAGATACTGATGATCTGCGATGGCCAAAAAGCAGTGGCTGTCGGCGGGGTCATGGGGGGACTCAACTCCGAAATTGATGACAGCACCAGCCGGGTGCTGCTGGAAAGTGCTTATTTTAATCCGGTCAGCATCCGCCGGACCTCTAAACGGCTGGGCCTGAGCACCGACGCTTCTCATCGCTTCGAACGCGGGATAGATCCCGCAGGGCAGATTGCGGCCGCAAACCGAGCGTCAAAACTGATGGCCGAGCTTGGCGACGGCCGGTTAATCAGCGGTTTGATAGATGAATACCCCAACCCGCAGTCGGCAAAAAGTCTGAAACTGAGTGTAAAAAACACCCAGCGGTTGCTCGGAACGCAACTGCAGCGCAAGGAGATTGCAAATCTTCTCAAATCCATCGAATTCACCGTTGAGGAAAAGGGCCCTAAAAAAGATGAAGATATCTTAACGGTGACCCTCCCGAGTTTCCGTGTGGATATTTCCAGACCGGAAGACCTCATGGAAGAAGTCGCCCGCCTATCCGGGTATAACCATATCCCGACGACATTTCCGGTAATGCCCGCTACCGGACGATCATCTCACAAAGAAATCGATCTTCGCGACCGGATGCGCCGACTGATGACCGGATTTGGATTCCGCGAAACCATCAACTATAGTTTTATGCATAAACAGACCGGTGACCGGCTGAGATTAAAGCCTGCTGATCCGCGCAGACAGCTGGTGGATATTTTAAATCCGCTGACAGAAGATCAGGCAGCCATGCGCACATCTTTGGTTGCGGGCTTGCTGGAAACGGTGCATTATAATTATTCCCAACAGATTAAAAATTTAAGGATTTTTGAAATCGGCAAAATCTTTATCAATGAAGATCCTCGGCATCTGCCCAGCGAACCTGAAATTCTTGCCGGAATCTGGACCGGGTCCCGCTATGATGCTTCCTGGCATGACCCGGCGGCGGATTGCGACTTTTATGACATCAAAGGTGTGGTCGAAGGCCTGTTAAATGCCTTGCAAATCGACGGGATCCAATTTACCCGATTGCCTGAAAATAAGTGCGCCTATACCAGACCCGGACATACCGCTCAAATTCTGTGCAACGATACACTCTTGGGGCTGGTTGGAGAAATTCATCCGGAAGTCCTCGCGAATTACGACTTAAAACAACCATCGTTTTTATTTGAACTCAATTTTGATCACCTGGTTCCGGTCATCAAAGATACAACACAGTCGAAGCCGATTCCAAAGTTTCCGGCTATTTTTAGAGATATCACCATCATCGTCAACAACGATATTGAAACTCAAAAGATTGTCGCCGAAGCCCAAAATCAGCCGGAAGAGCTGGTTGAAAGTTTCAATTTATTGAATGTATTTGAAGGCAAACCGATCGCTGAGGGCAAAATAAGTGTTTCCTTGCGAGTTACGTACCGGTCATCGTACAAAACACTGGAAGATGAAGATGTAACACCCATCCATCAATCAATAGCGGACAGGCTTGTTAAGACTTTTAATGCCAGCTTACCTGCCTGATCGCCTCGACCAAACCCAGGCGTTAAAAATGCAAAATCCAAAGCCACCCCATCAAGACATACCGGACAAACTTTATTTTCGGATTGGTGAAGTCAGTAAAATTGCCGGGCTGCCGACATATGTCCTGAGATTCTGGGAAACCGAATTCTCACGGATTCGTCCGAAACGAACCTCCTCGGGGCAGCGTTTATATACCCGCGGTGATATCGAGCTGGTTTTAAAAATCAAGCATCTACTCTATGAAAAAAAGTTTACCATCCAGGGAGCCCGCCAACATTTGTCTGCCAGAATCGGCAAAAAAAAGTCCCCCACCAAACAACTGCTGAATGATCTGCATTCGGAACTAAAATCCATAAGAGATCTGCTTGGATAGAAACCCATTCCGGATGCGCTTTAGGCGGAAACCCAAAAGTGATTTATTCACCACGAAAGCACGAAAAAGTAAAAACACGAAAAATGAAAAAATTTCGTGCTTGCTAGATTTCGTGTTTTCGTGGTTAGCTTTAAAAAGTTTTGACTAAAAACGCGCCGATTTTAGAAATAACGGACTTATTTATTTATTGAAATATATTGACAACCGGTTGATTTTGTCATAATCATTTAAACTGAAGAGCGGGCATAGCTCAGCTGGTAGAGTACAAGCTTCCCAAGCTTGGTGTCGCGAGTTCGAATCTCGTTGCCCGCTCCAATTAGGGTTCGTTTCCTTTTCGTTGGTTAGGGTAGGACTTTTTAAGGACTGTGAGATGGAATTAACTGTTACCTTATGGTCGGTGTTATGAACTGATAACTTTTATCACACGAAAGTCAAAGGTCTACCTGGAATTGAGGAAACGGGCGTCAGCCCGTTTTTTGTTTTTTTGGGGGATACAATTAAGCGCTCAGGTGAAAACTAAAAGACGTAAATCCAACACAACCCCTTCGGATAACCGGAACAGACGATCCGGATCCAAAAAGGAGAAGAATATCATCAAGCAGGTCGAGGCACTTGCCGAGCCGCTGTGCGAAAGCGAAGGATTAGAGCTGGTCCATGTTGAATATCAACGCGAACCCGGTGGCAAGATACTTCGCCTGTTTATTGATCGAGCCGGAGGCGTCGCCCTCGATGACTGTATAAATGTGAGTCGCCAGTTGAATGACTTGCTGGATGTGCATCTGTTTGACATCGGTCCTTACAACCTGGAGGTCACATCACCGGGGCCTGAACGACCCTTGTCCAAGCTGCAAGATTATGAACAATTCAAAGGGCGCAAGGCTAAAATAAAAACATTGCAACCCATTAATGATCAGAAAAATTTTACAGGCATTATTTTGGGGGTAGCTGCAGAACAGATAAAATTACTATCAAATGAAAAAACAGTCACCATCCCGTTTGGAGATATTTCCAAAGCGAGGCTGGTCGACGTTGATGGAGAGATCTGATGCATATTTCAGATATCAAACGTGTCGTTGAACAGGTGAGCCGGGATAAAGGTATCGACCGGGACGTCCTGATCAAAGCCCTGGAGGAGGCCTTAAAATCTGCTGCGCGCAAAAAGTTTGGCAGCAAAATGGATATTGAGGTCCAATACAATGAAGACTCCGGCGAAATTGAAGTCTTTCAATTCAAGGATGTTGCCGAGGAGGTGACCGAACCGGCCCTTGAAATCAGCCTCGAAGAAGGACGCAAACTGGATCCGGAATGCGAAATTGGCGACAGCCTCGGTACAAAAATGGACACCTCCACCTTCGGCCGAATAGCGGCTCAGTCGGCCAAACAGGTCATCATTCAGAAAATGAAGGATGCGGAAAAAGATGCCGTTTATGCCAGTTTCATCGATCGCAAAGGTGACACGATCAATGGTATTGTGCAACGCATAGACCGCGGTGACATCATTGTTAATCTGGGTCATACCGAAGGGATTGTGCCTGTTCGCGAACAGGTCCCCAGAGAAACCTATCGGCGCGGTGATCGGATTCGGGCGTACATTTTGGATGTACTGCCTGAATCGCGCGGTCCGCAGATTATCCTCTCACGGACCCATCCGAACTTTTTGACCCATCTGTTTCGCACCGAAGTTCCCGAAATCGCAGAGGGCATTGTAACCATCATGGGGGCCGCACGCGAACCGGGCATCCGGGCCAAATTCGCGGTGGCTTCAAATAATTCCGATATCGATCCCGTGGGTGCCTGTGTGGGCATGAAAGGCAGCCGCGTACAGACTGTTGTGCAGGAACTCAGAGGTGAAAAAATTGATATTATACCATGGCATATTGATCCGGCCAAATTCGTGTGTAACTCGCTGGCACCGGCCGAAATTTCCCGGGTGATCATTGATGAAGACAATCAATCCATGGAAGTCATCGTGCCGGATGAATTTTTATCGATCGCCATCGGCAAAAAGGGCCAAAACGTCCGCCTGGCTTCTAAACTAACCGGCTGGCACCTGGATGTGAAAAGTGAAACCAAGTACAGCATTGCCATGCAAAGCGGGTATGATTCATTGATTGCTCTGCCGGGTGTTGGAATCAGTATGGCGGATGCGCTTTATGAATTGGGTTTTTACTCAGCTGAAGAAGTCAGCAATGCGACTCCGGAGGATTTAATTCAAATCAGAGGGATCGGAGAAGAAACCGCCAAGAAATTGATTGCCGCCGCTCAAACCGCCGTGTTGGAAGCCCAGCAAGCTGAAGACATTGAAGAAGAGAAGGCCCAAGAGGTCGACACTGGCGAAACCGATGGTTCTGAAGGTGATAAGACCGACGGTGAAAAGGACCAGACACCATCTGAAGGGGAGCCGGAAAGTGATCAAACCGAACCAGCAGATGGCGATGAACCTAAAAACGCCAAAACCGATACAGACGAAGCCGCTGAACAATCTGAAGATGAACCTGAAAACACCAAAACCGATACAGACGAAGCCGCTGAACAATCTGAAGATGAACCTGAAAACGCCAAAACCGATACAGACGAAGCCGCTGAACAATCTGAAGATGAACCTGAAAACGCCAAAACCGATACAGAAAATTAACCATAGACGATGAGATCGGCTGAAGGATAAATTGCGGCAGCATGCCGCTTAAGGATTAAAATTTTGGGGGAAAGAATGGCCAGGCCCAGAGTGTACGAACTTGCCAGGGAATTGAATATGACCAACAAGGTGCTTCTCGAAAAGCTCGATGACTTGGATATTTCCGTTAAGAGCCATATGAGTGCTTTGGATGATGACGTTATTACCAAAATCAAATCATCGCTTTTCGGCACCATAAAAGAAGAAGCCATCGAAGAAATCCGAATACAACCGACGATTATTCGCAGGCGCCGCAAAAAAGTTCAAGTTGAGGTATCTGCAACCCCCGACGCTAAGCCTGAAGATGCAGACGACGCGGCCGAGGTGGTTGAAGAATTAGAAGTAGAAGAACCGCAAGAAGTTAGCGTAGCGCAGCCCGAAGAAAAACCGGCGGTCAAAAAAGCAAAAAAACCGAAAAAAGCCCTCAAGCAAGAACCCTCTGCCAAAATCATCCAGCTGCCGGTTAAACCGTCTAAAAAGCCTTTTAAAAAGAAAAAAGCCGAGCCCAAAAAGGCAAAGGCCAAAGTTAAAGAGCAGCCCACCGGCAGAAGGGCGGCCGCAGCACGCCGGCCGCAGGAAATCGAACCCGCAGCCACAGAAACAAAGAAAAAAAATACAAGAAAAAGTATGAGGAAGCGGATGCAGACAAAAAATTTCTGAAAAAGAAAATTTCTTTCAGGAGAAAGGCGGTCGTCGAAGGTGAAGCTCTTTACGCCGGAGGCTACCGGCCGCGCAAGCAGCGCAGCTGGCTAAAGGCAGAAAACCAACCGGCGGCCAAAAAACACAGATAACCGTTGCCAAGGCGATAAAGCGCCGAATTAAAATTGATGAGGCCGTCATGCTGTCAGAACTGGCCAAACGCATGGGAATTAAAGCCAGCGAGATTATTAAATCCATGATGGCAATGGGGACCATGGCCACGGTCAATCAAACAATTGATTTTGACACCGCCGCATTGATTGCCGGCGAATTTGATTATGAAGTGGAACCCGCCAGTTTCGAGGAAGAAACCATATTAAAGCAAGAAACCGATGATCCCGAAAAACTGGTACCGCGCCCGCCGGTGGTAACCATTATGGGCCACGTTGATCATGGCAAAACTTCTTTACTCGACGTTATTCGTAAAACGCGAGTTTCTGAAACGGAAGCCGGAGGGATTACCCAGCATATTGGCGCTTATCATGTCAGCACCGACAAAGGCCAAATCGCCTTTATAGACACCCCCGGCCACGAAGCCTTTACGGCAATGCGAGCTCGAGGCGCCCAGATTACCGATATCGTGATTTTGGTGGTTGCAGCCGATGACGGGGTTATGCCCCAGACAACAGAGGCCATTAATCACTCCAGAGCGGCCGGAGTCCCCATTATCGTCGCCATAAACAAAATCGACAAACAGAATGCAGACCCCGAAAAAGTTCAACGGGAGCTTGCCGAAATCGGCCTTACACCGGAAGATTGGGGAGGTGATACCATTTATGTGAGCGTCTCGGCCAAACAGGCCGAGGGGATTGACGAACTGATGGAAATGATATCGCTTCAGGCCGAAATACTGGAACTCAAAGCCAATCCCGATAAACTGGCCACCGGTCATGTGGTGGAAGCCAAAATCGATTCGGGCCGAGGGGCCGTAGCCTCTGTCCTGGTAAAAGAAGGCACCCTGCGTGCCGGTGATCCGGTGGTGTGCGGCATGCATTACGGCAGGATCCGCGCGGTGCTGGACGATCGGGGCAATCAGTTAGAATCGGCCGGGCCGTCACTACCGGTGGAAATCGTCGGCCTATCCGGAGTACCCATGGCCGGTGATGAATTCCTGGTGCTTAAAGATGAAAAAAATGCCAAACAGGTCAGCGAGCATCGGCAGCAGAAACAACGATCAAAGGAACTGGCGCAATCCAACCGGCTGAGTCTGGACAAGCTTTTCGAGCGCATACAAGAAAGGTGAGGTTAAGGATTTGAACCTCATTATTAAAGCAGATGTTCATGGTTCGATTGAAGCCCTAAATCATTCCTTAACCAAACTTTCTAATAATGAGGTTAAGGTAAACGTCGTCCATTCAGCCAGTGGAACGATTTCCGAGTCGGATATCTCTCTGGCTACCGTATCAAATGCGATTATTATCGGCTTTAACGTTCGACCCAATCCCAAAGTTCAGTCACTGGCCAACGAAGAAAATGTGGATATGCGCTTTTACAATGTTATTTATGACGTTATTAAAGATGTTAAAGATGCGCTGGTCCGAATGATGGCTTCCACATTTGAGGAACGCATCCTGGGCACAGCTGAGGTTCGCGAAGTCTTCCAGATTCCCAAGGTGGGCAATATTGCCGGCTGTTATGTAACAGATGGCAAAATGGAACGCGGTCAAAATATGCGTCTTCTCAGAGACGGGGTGGTGGTATTTGAAGGTAAAAATTCTTCTTTGCGTCGATTTAAAGATGATGCCAAAGAAGTCCAGGCCGGTTATGAATGCGGCATCGGCATAGAGCATTTCAATGACATTAAAGTCGGCGATACGATTGACTGTTATTATCTGGAGGAGATCCGACCGGAAATCGATTAAAATGGTAATTGGAACCGGAATAATCACTTTTAGATTACATGATTGCCGCTCTCTGAAAGGGAAGCGAAAAGTTATTAAATCGATTATCAGCCGGCTGCGCAACAACTTTAATGCATCGGTGGCGGAAATCGGGTCCAACGACGTTCACCAGCGAGCTGAAATTGGTTTTTCACTGGTTGGCAATGATCAAGCCATCATCAATTCAAAAATAGATAAGATGGTAAATCTGGCCGAAGATCTCGGCCTTGCGGAAATTATCGATACTGAAATGGAAATTATTCATTTATGATTCCATTTGCACGATCAGACAGGGTCAGCGGTTTAATCCAGAAAGCCCTGTCCGAAATATTGAAAAGAGATATCGGGGATCCACGCCTGAAAATGGCCACCATTACGGAGGTCGAAGTTTCGCGTAATTTAAAGCTGGCGCGAATATACTTTACGACTCCTGACGGCAAGCAGAAAAAGGATGCGGCCATTAAAGGTTTTAACAGTGCCCGTGGATTTATTAAACGGGTCCTGGCACATGAAATTGGCCTCAAGTACATGCCGGATATAAAATTTTTTTATGATGACTCGTTGGATTACGGTGGGCATATTGACGAGTTGATCAAGTCA
>PVMK01188499.1_pt1 | contig 25580 bp, 25 predicted proteins | sample 1853481 | NCBI WGS metagenome assembly PVMK01 (sample SAMN08533507, study PRJNA380276) | Marine sediment metagenome, whole genome shotgun sequencing project.
ACCGGTCTGTTTGGAGACATGCGACTGATTGGTGAGGAAGGTATCGACCTGGCGGTTCTACCGATCGGTGATAACTACACAATGGGTCCAGACGATGCTTTGCGTGCGGTAAAACTGCTGGACCCATTGTGTAGTTATCACCGATCGGCAGAACCGCCAGGTCGATACCTTCCTCACCAATCAGTCGCATGTCTCCAAACAGACCGGTATCACAAGCCATGTAGATTTTCTTGTTATCGCTGGTTGTGAGCAGAAATCCGGCTGGGTTTCCTCCATATGATCCATCTGGTAAACCGGAACCGTGGATCGCCAAGGTTAATTTCAAATATCCAAAAGGATGCTGATAACCACCACCCAGGTGCTGACCGTGTGATTTCACTCCTTGTTTTCCCATCCAACCGCTCAGTTCAGCGTTGGTGATCACGATCGCCCCAGTACGTTTTGCGATGGCAACCGTATCGCCGAGGTGATCACCGTGCCCATGACTCAGCAAAATGAAATCGGCCTGCACCTCTTCTGGACCGACAGATGCAGTCGGGTTTTCGGAAAGGAAGGGGTCGACCAGAAGGTTGTATCCACCTGTTTCTAATCTGAGTGCAGCGTGACCCAGCCAAGTGACTTTTGTGCTCATAAGAAAACCCTTTTTAAATTATTGATTGCAGATTGATTATGGATTAATAATGTTTTGGAATTTACCAGGGGTGAAAAACCGGAACAAGCATTACTCGAAGACCATATCTACTGGGTGTATCTCAGAATTCCCCTCATTCCCTTTAGGATTATCGGATTCTTCTCGCTGGAACCTGAAGGGGATTTGGAATATAAACCCCAAGATGATCATTATTTCTCCAACTAAAACGCCCGTCGCCTGCCAGGGACCATAATACGGGATTTCGGGGGACAATTGGGTGCCAAAGCCAAATACGTCTGCCAGGCCGGAGATCACCGCGATCACGAAGCCCGTGCTGACGACGCGCAGCCCAATATCAGCCAGGATGGTCTTTGGGTGATTATTCCACAATCCATTCATGCAGATGTAACCACCCAGACAGATGATCGCTAAGCCGATCAAAAAGACTGTGATCTGAACAAAGCCGATTACCGGACTGCGATCCAAACCAAACAAATCCGGAACCGCACCGATCAGAAAGATCACAAAACCGACCAGCATGAGGATCATCCCAAGTCGGATGCGGAAATGCCCATAGGAGGTATTGTTTGCCGTCCGATTCATACGGATTTGGGTAGGGTTTCCTTCAACAGGGATAGCCAGTTCTCTCCCATGATAGCTGTAATATCGTTTTCAGTATAGCCTCTTTTTCCGAGGAGAGGGACCAATTTTTGTAAATCTGCGATGGTATTAATTTCGGCGGGGACTGATTGTAGCCCAAAACCACCATCAAAATCTGTGCCGATCCCCACATGTTTTGCGTCTCCTGCCAACTGGCAAATATAATCGATGTGATCAACTACCAGTTCCAAAGTGATTGCCTCCCGGCCTTCACTAGAGGTCCAATCCCAGCGTAAGAACTTATTGTATGGGGGTATGCCGATGATACCATCCCTATCGATCAAACCCTGCAAAACCCTGTCGGACAGAAAGCGGTTGATCTCAGCACCTTTTAGCAAAGCATGCGGATTGCTGTGGGTGGCTACCATTGATCCCGGGTAGACATCAAGTGCCTGCAGGACAGCTTGCTCGTCCATGTGGGTCAAGTCCAATGTGAAACCGAATTCGGACATTCCTTCAAGAAGAGCATAACCTTCAGAGGTTAATGGACCAGGTTCGCGGGTACCACCGCAGAAGCGCGTCCCGGCCCATGCAGGACCAATCAAACGCACTCCCCGTCCCCACCATTCTTCCAGCTCAGCTGGTTGGTGTACACCCTCTGCACCTTCCATCAGAATTACTAATCCGACGGGATGATCACCATCTGCCACATGTTCCCAATCAGCAAGTACATTTTCTAAATCTTGCAAGGTTTGTACCAGCTGGAATTTATCTGGGTGTTCATCGACCAATTGATGATAGGCGTCAAGTTGTGCCTTGTAGGAGGAATGTGCCTGGCTGGTATTGGCGTAGGTCAGTATGTCCCAATCGCCCTCTTTGTACCGTAGGGGAGCAGCGAAGAGGGTGGCAAAGGCAATTGCGACCTGGCCAAGTTGGTATTCGGGCCAGCCAAGTAAACTATCACCATTGTGCAGCGGGGTTTGTCCGCTTGCTTCCAGGCGGCGCGTTTCTTCTACAGAGCGAGTGTAATCTCTGCCAAAAGACAGCATGTTCCAGGCTAGGTCTTGGTGCGAATCAACAATGAGCATAGGATTATGTAGTAGGTATGAATGTTTCTTGGAGATTGAGTAAAGCGTTGGATATCTGGCGATCGATCTTACCCATAGGGTAATTTATCAGCGATGGAGGATTTGTCCAGGTAAATTCGGTGTGGTAAATGCTGTGCGGTTGGCTTCCGTTCAACTTGCAGAGGAAGGCATGCAGGGTAACGCGAAAGTGTGTATAGGCATGCTGGTAAACCCCATAAGCCGACCTGACCTCAATATCTATGCCCAGCTCCTCGCGGATTTCTCGTTTAAGAGCAGATACCAGATCCTCTCCAGGCTCCACTTTTCCGCCTGGAAATTCCCACAAGCCCCCCAACAATCCATGCGGTGGACGTTGGGCGATAAATACTAGCTCATCCCGTTGGATGATCGCTGAGCTGACAATGTAGTGGGGGATCGGCTCTTTCTTAAGTTTGACCGGGCGTTCGGCTTGCACGCCGAGAGAAAATGCTTTGCAGGTGTTATTAAGCGGGCACTCGGCGCAATTTGGTTGCCGCGGAGTGCAGATCAAAGCACCCAGGTCCATTAATGCCTGGTTGTATTCTCCTGCTTGACCAGAGGGCAGGTGAGCGTTGGCGAGCTCCCATAAACGCTTTTCGCCAGCCGGTGAACGAGCGGGATGGCGGACATCGAAAACACGGGCTAGTACCCGGCGAATGTTGCCATCCAATGCCGCTTCATCCATCCCAAAGGCGATCGATGCGATCGCGCCGGCGGTATAACGACCTATGCCTGGCAGACGGCGTAAACGGCTTACATCTTTGGGGAGTTCTCCCCCTGATTCATCCATCACGATCTGGGCTGCCTGGTGAAGATTGCGGGCGCGCGAGTAATAGCCCAAACCTTCCCACACGGTTAATACCTCCTGCTGGGAAGCATGGGCTACTGATACAAGCGTGGGAAAGCGCTTCATCCAACGTTCATAATAAGGGATCACCGTATCCACACGTGTCTGCTGGAGCATGACCTCGGAAATCCAAACTGTGTATGGGTTGGGATGATCGCGCCAGGGTAACCAGCGAGCGTGGTCCTGATACCATTTGAGCAGACGAACTGCTAGTGAGGTAGACATTCAGAGTTTCAATCTTGGGTTATGAAAAAAAAATCGAGTGAACTTACCACTGGTTGGATGAATCCAGAACCAGTGATCGAAATTCACTGATTACATTTGAAAACCCTTCCGGGCCTGGACGACTTTATATGAAAAATCAGTAACAAAATTAAGCAGGCGTTCGGTTAATGCCAACCACTCCGTTGAATCTAATAATATGTTCAGGTCTTGTCGGTCTTCGATCTGTGCCCCGGCGACGATCTGGGGATGGTTTCCATACATTGTGAACCATGCATCCGTGGGCTCCAAACCTAAGCGTTGAATTCCTGGTACCCACTCACGAACCACGAACTCAAAGTATTCCTGTTCTCGACCAGGAAGGATATCCCAAGACATGATTATCTTTACAGCCACATTCATTCTCCTGGTATTCCTAGTGGTTGTGTTTCAGCACTACGACCCGGGCTTCGTTAGGAACAGATTTACGAGTGATTTTCAAGGTAGGGATTGGTTCGACTTCCCCAACCCCCATCTCATTCAGAAACCTGTTGAGTGGGGCTAATTCCAGGTTGCTCTCAGGGACTTGATAGTGCATAGGGATGACAATCCCTGGCTCCAGCAGGCTGACGATCTCCGCAGCTTTGGATGCATTTAAACTCTTGCCATCACCTACAGGAACCAGGACAACATTTACACCACCCAGGTTTTCGATTTCTGTTTGGCTGGGGACTTTTTGTAAATCGCCCAAATGAGCCACGGTTATGCCATCATAATCAAAAACATACAACGTGTTGCGCAGCTCGTTTGTCGATCGTTTGCCCTTCCTGTTTGTCTGCACGCCAGTGATGAATACACCCCCGATCTCAAACTCGCCAGGACCAGTAATGACTCGCATTCGCCCCTTAACGGATGTGACGAAATTGTGTCCAGGTGCATCATGGCTGACGGTGACGATTTCACCTCGCAGCTTTAATGGTGCGAAGCCAACAGAATTGTGATCGTACGGGTCGCTGACCACGGTGGCCATACCCCGTTCTGTTAACCGAAAACAGGAAAGACCATGCCAAGTAATTTCCATTCAACCTCCTGAAAACTTGCCCCATGATTATACATCATTGCGGGGTGCAATTATAATAACCAAATGATGGCATCAAGCACCAGACCAACAATGAGAGAACATATCCGTGGTGGGGGTAATGTCATCCAGAAAGGACCCTCAGCATGGCGTTTGGAGATCCCTTCGGGTCCATCCGGAAAATACCGCCTGGCACAGTTGGATGATTACACAGGTCTCTCTCGACAGACATTCCCCTGGCTCCCGCCATTAAATCTTAGCCTGAGAGCGCGCGCATCTGCAAAGGTGATACCCGGCACCTGGGGTGTGGGTCTCTGGAATGATCCTTTTGGCACTGCATTGGTCAAAGGAAGCAGGATGCGCTTCCCAACGTTGCCAAACACAGCCTGGTTTTTCTTCGCTGCCCCACCTAATTACCTCTCCTTGCGGGATGATCTTCCTGGGAACGGACAAATGGCAGCTACCTTTCGCTCGCCAGGTAGGCTGCCTCCAATAATGATCGCTAGCATGCCACTGCTACTCATGATCATCCTGCCTCCTGTTGCCCGATGGATGCGCCGATTGGCTAGGCGCAGCGTTCATCAGGATACAGTTGAATTTGGTCTGGACCCTACTGATTGGCACACTTATGAGATTGATTGGCGACCGGATGGAGTTGTATTCCTCCTTGATGGGCAGGTTCTTAAAGAGATGAAGATCCATCCCAGAGGACGTCTTGGTCTGGTGATCTGGATAGATAACCAGTATGCCAGCTTGCCTCCCAATGGACATGTGGGATACGGAACCCTTGCAAATGATCAGCCAGCTTGGTTAGAGCTGGAGGACCTGAAATTAGGCTCTGCTTGACAATCCCAGGTGGCGAGGTTAAAATTACGCTGCGTTGTAACAAACGCGGGACGTTAAGGCCGAGATAGCTCAGTTGGTAGAGCACGCGACTGAAAATCGCGGTGTCGGCAGTTCGATTCTGCCTCTCGGCATCTCTCGGCCTGACGGTCGGGCCGGCTATGCGGGTGTAGTTCAGTTGGTAGAACGTCTCCTTGCCAAGGAGAAGGTCGTGGGTTCGAGTCCCATCGCCCGCTCTGGAATAGAGATAGATGAACGGTGATTGCTGATTGAAGAATACCAATCAGCAATCTTGATCTAATCTCCGGGTTCCTTTGGCGACGTGGCCAAGTGGAAAGGCAAGGGTCTGCAAAACCCTGATCACGGGTTCAAATCCCGTCGTCGCCTCTGAAATGCCCCCATATTGGGGGTACTTTCTATGTAGGTGCTTTGTCAGATTTAAACTGTATTATTTACCAGAAGTTTATAAAGGATCCTTCCCCACTGTCTGGGCAATCTTACTTAATTGAAATGTTGAAATAAAATCACGTTCGAGTATTGGTAATGACTTGAGATTGGGGGAAAATGCTATTTGTGAACCCCGGGCAGGAAGACCTGATGGATTTGGGTGTTCACTACTATCAATGTGATCTGAGAAGTATGTGGAGATCCTGCTACAGAGGCTGGATCAGTGATATTAATGGTGATTTCACCTTTATAGGTTTTTACCTTATTTCGATCGAAATTATCTGGTGTGATCTGGATCGAGGTTGGTGTGGCTCCGTTTCCCGGATTGGCAGAAAAGAAAGAGCCCAAATTTGCTACTTGCCAGGTTAAGGGATCGTTGTTGCCGACATTTGTCGGTGAGAAACCCTGATTAGGTGGATAGAGCTTTTGGTCCGGGATACTATAGAAGAAAACCAAATTCTCAGGAAGATTTCCCAGGATTGGGGTGGTGCTGGCGTCGATCTCTGTTCCGAAATCTTGTACCCAGTAAGAATGGAAATCCCCGTCCCCTTGATAATATCCGACCCCGATCGCCCGCGTTGACGGATTGAGAATGTTGTCTTTATGCCCTTTGCTGTTCATCCAGCCCTGCATAACAGCTTCGGGAGAATGATAACCAGCAGCCGCGTTTTCACCAATTGCACCGGAGTAATAATTCGCGATTCTCTCCCAGGGACCGCAATTAGGGACATCCTTCAATACCCCGTCTATTCGATCCCTGGTAACATGACTGAAATAATTGTCCTGGCTCATATCGGCCGCCTGATAGCGGGCCGCATTAGTTAATCCCTCAGAACTTTTCAGCGGAGTCAGGCCGCGACTGCTGCGTTCCTGGTTTACCAAATTGATCACCTGCTGTTCATATTCTGCATTGTAAACAGCAGCAACCTGACCAGCACAGCCTGCATATTGCAGGGATGGGGTTGTTGGGTCTGGATTTGCTGGGGGGGTACCGATCACACCACCATCTGCCAGAACAGGCTGGGCGGAAGCGAGCAAACTGAGGATGAGGGTAAAGAAACCAATTCGAATTGAAAAATTTTTCATTTTGCCAGTATTCACCAAGATTTAAGATATCTATCAGTTGTCCGATCGCAAGAATCGCAGTATTATCCTGCATTACCATGGTACTCGCGATTAAATTATCCTAAGTATTTCTTGGTACGGCAATAGGAAAAAAGTCCCGCCTATCGAAATTGTTATGCGCGTGGGATGGATTTGCGGGCTAGGTAATCTACACGCTGGTTGTTACGGTCGCCTGCATGTCCCCTAACCCAATGCCAATTTATCTGGTGGGTCTGGATGGCTCTGTCTATCGCCTGCCACAAGTCCACGTTTGCCAGTTTGCCACCTTTTCGCCGCCAATTGCGCGCCCGCCAATTCGGAATCCATTCGGTGATGCCGCGTCTTAGATATTGTGAATCGGTATAGAAATTGACCTGGCTGGGGTGTTTGAGTGCCTCAAGTGCCTGGATAGCTGCGGTCAGTTCCATACGGTTGTTGGTTGTCCCGGCATCAGAACCGGTCAGAGTTTTTTCACTACTATCAAAAAACAACAAAGCTGCCCAACCCCCGGGGCCGGGATTGGGATCGCATGCGCCATCAGTGTATATCGTCACGTGCTGAAGATCAGTCATTTAAAATCCTTCAATTTCCTGGGCAAGGCAGCATTGTGCACTCTGGTGTTTAGGATGCGTGACAGCATCTAAATTAATTTGTCAGGTTGTGCAGTTCTGCAGCTGTCTCGTCCAGCAGCTCTAGAGTGGCGGGTATACGGTCCGGGGGAAAGTAATAACGGAAGATCTGTGTGCCTACATCGCCAAGTATCCAGCGCACTACCCTCCACGATTCTAATCCCGGTTCTGGTTGTGCCTTGGTTAGCAATTCCTGAGCGGCAGCCCACTGTGGATTTTCTCTGGCATATGAGCCCAGGAAATCTATCGCTGAAGCCCGAGTAGGAAATGAACCACGAGATTCAATAAATTTCGCTTGCTGTTCTGGAGAACTCAGCCATTTAATAACCAACCAGGCAGCTAAATTCTCTTCTGGTGTACCCGCGAACATGACAAATGACGGTCCATTGACAATGATGACTGCCTCTCCTTGTGGGGTGGGAAAGCCTGTTACGGTCCAGGCATCATTGTTGCTGGCTCTTTCGAATTCAGAGGCTTGGTATCTCAGATCTGAAAGTGAAGCTGTTATGAATAACGCTCTTCGATTCGCAAATTCAATCTCTGCCGGTGATTCCATCACCTCCCAGGCGCAGCCCTGATCGAACAGATCCTTGAGAAACAGGAAGGAACTTTCAGATTGTGGTGTGTTGAACTGGTACCCGCTCCCACCCGGATGGATGATAGAGCTGCCAAAGGCGTACATCCAGCTCAGAATCCCACCTGGTGTTGTATTAATCAACCAGCCGCCACTGCCGTCATCTTGGGGGAGATCATTGCTGTTATTGGCTCCCGCCGCAGCACAAGCTTGATCTTTGAATTCTTCTGAGGTGCTGGGTGGAGAAGAGAAGCCCAATTCTTTCGCCCAAGTGGTATTGTAAAATATCAATGGGGCTGAGCGCACTGCGGGAAATCCGAATCGATTCTGTTGGTTCACATCTTGTTCAAGAAAAACGCTGTAGAAATCTGTCAGCTCCTTAGTGCTAAAACCCCACTCCGGATCATTAACGTAGGTGTTCAAACCGGTTACTGGTTTTCCGCTGGTAATCCAGGATTGAATCTGATAGTTGGCGCCGACGGCCAGATTTGGCGGCCCGCCAGATGGTTCTGCGGCTTCAATTCTCTTATATAGAGAATTGAAAGTCCCCTGATATGTACTTTCTACTGTAATGCCGAAATCATTGGTTGCGTTGAAATTCTCGATAGACTCTTGGATAGCTGCTCCAGTTTCCCCGGACCATGGATGCCAGAAAGTAAGGGTTAATCCGTTCAAGTCTGATCTTTCAACTTCGAGGGCTGAGGTTGGCTGGGGGGTAATTGATGGAAAAGGGGTGCTTGTGATCCCGGGCCTGGTTGGTGTTGGAGTTGGTTCCAATGTTTCGAATAATACCAGTGCTGTCGGCGTCGGTGTTGGTTGGCCGCTGCAGGCTGCCAAAAATGCCATGGAAAGAATTAAGATCGCCAGGTGTATGGGGCTGGCTGGAGTGATCATCCCAAATGAGGTAAGATAATCCCTGGAGTATGGCACGCGCCTGCTCTGATTTTCTTTAGTCACCAAAAATCACCATCATGATCAGCTTTTCGCGATCCGGATTTCCGTTCCGATTAACACCGAGAATATTGGTCAAGGCCAAGTACGCCTAGCGATTATATCAAAGCTGCTGTTATTAAGAACATCAAAGAGCCCTTATGCCGGATCTGACCCCGGAATTACTACCAGCCCTGAGATCGCATCGTCTTCCCGGCTTAGAACTGGGAGCGGATCTAATTTATCCGGATTATGAGGGTCGTTCTCTGCTGAATGTCCCTGCCAGCATTTGCCGTTGGTTGGGGGTACCCACGCTTGGGGCAAAACCTCTGCTTCCCCAATTTACCCGATCCTTAGAAAATAAATACCGAAATGTCATCCTGATTTTGATAGATGCACTTTCGCTTCAAAGATTGACAACCTTGGTAAATGCTGGCAGCTTACCGGTGTGGGAAAAACTGGCTGAGAAGGGGATCCTGGCTCCGCTTACTTCAATCACACCCAGTACAACAGCCTCTGCTCTGACCAGCCTGTGGACTGGAACAGGCGCGGCTGAACATGGCATCGTTGGTTATGAAATATGGATGAAGGAGTATGGGATGGTTGTTAATTCCATTCTCCATGCGCCGTCAAGCTTTCATGGTGAGGTTGGCAGCCTGCGAAAAGCCGGATTTGATCCTGAAACTTTTATCGAGCCAACCTTGCTAGGCACCCATTTGACCAACCATGGGATACAGGTTTATGCATTTCAACATCACAGTATAAGCCGATCTGGGTTATCCCGGATTCTGCTCCAAGATGTTATTATGAACCCATTCCGCACCCAATCAGATCTGTGGGTAAATGCTCGCAATGTTCTCGAAAACAACCCGAACGGGCGGAAATATATCTGGATTTATTGGGCAGAGGTGGATTACCTGTCCCACAATTACGGCCCGGATGACGAACGCACGATCGGTGAGCTGGCTATTTTCTCTAAGTCATTCAAGGATCTGTTTTTAGATCGGTTGAATCCGGAGATCAGAGGTGATTCTCTGCTGATCTTGATGGCTGACCACGGTCAGATCAAAACTCAACCAGACCCGCATTACGATCTACGCAACCATCCTGATCTTGTCCGTCGCCTGCATATGATGCCCACTGGAGAAAACCGCCTGGCCTATTTGTTTTTACGCCCTGGTCAAGGAGAAGCAGCTCGTGAGTATATCGAGCGCACCTGGCCTGGACAATTTTCTTTCCTGGATCCGATCTACGCGGTCGAGTCTGGATTGTTCGGTCCTGGGAAGTTACACTCACGTTTATATGATCGTTTAGGCGATTTAATCGTTGTATCCAAGAGTGAGGCTTTTTTGTGGTGGTCTTCCAAACCTGACCATTTGAAGGGTAGGCACGGTGGTTTATCTGCCGAAGAGATGCTAATCCCTTTTCTGTCCTCAGGTCTATAATCCCCGTTATTTAAAGAATCTGAAGATAAAAATCAGCTAATCAATCTCGGATTGACAGGCTTGGATTTGGATTCCTGCAGGGGTCTAAGAATGTGTTACCCGGTTATGGTAAGAAATCCCAAGGATTTACTTTACCGTAATCATTATGCAGCATCTCAAAGTGGATGTGAGGACCACTTGATTTACCAGTGCTGCCGATCGTGCCAAGTGGGGTGCCCTGGAAAACGCTTTGACCACAAACGACGCTATATACCTGCATATGGGCATATGCGGTCTGCCAGCCGTTCCCATGATCGATGACCACCATATTTCCATAGCCAAAATTATTCCACCCAGCGTAAACTACGACGCCGCTGTCTGCAGCCCACATAGCCTCGCCAAGATCGCCGTCAATATCAATAGCGAAATGGTTCGTGGAAGGAGAGTAATCGTATCCGGATATGAAGTGGGCATTACTCGGCCAGATAAATGCGCCTGTTCCAACTGCCCCGTCCACGATAGTTCCGCAGGCGCCGGGACCGATAAATTTGGCAACTCCCGGATTAGCTCTGGTGATCGAGGCGCGCTCCAGGTGACATACTGCCGCGATCCTCCTGGGACAACTAAGAATGTGCCTGGCTCGATATCAGGATTTGACCAATCACCCAGCGTTTCTAGATCCAGATTATTCCCTTCCCAACTGATGATTTCCTCAGGGGTGACGCTGTAGCCCTGGGCAACACCGTTCAAGCCCTCCCCGGCCGACCATCTGTGGTAGGTGCCATCCAATGGCAATATATTTAATTCCTGTCCCTCTACAAGAGCATGCGGATTATCGGCAAGAAGGAAGTAGTTGCCCCAAAAGATAGTTTCCGGTTTCAAGCCAAATTTCTCAGCAATGCCAAAGACAGTATCGCCGGGTTGGACAACATATGTAATCACTTCTGTCCTGGGTCGAGTAGGGATAGTTGTGTGCACTTGAGCCAGGCGCGGGATACCAGCCTCATAAACAGCTTTGTCAGAAGATAATGGCGGGAGATCCGGTAAAACGTACGTGGGTGTTGAGGTAGGTAGGATTGCTGCCTGAGCTGCTTGTTGGGGGGGTTCCGATTCGGGGGCGCGCAGGTAATATGCTTGCATCACCCATACGACGAGAAGGGCGAGGGCAATAAAGAGCATATGCGTGCCAATCCGTAAGACCGAATCGGCGATCCCGAGACGAGAAAGGCTGCCCAAGATCAAGAAAAGACGGCTCTCTCTCGTAGATCCTGTTTCAGGCTCTACTTGTGGGGCCGCAGCTAAATCTTTTTCTCCATTTGTTGGAAAGAGCTCCGCGGAAGGTTCCTGGAGCTCTTTAGGGAGTTGATCGTCTGGCATACGAAATATCTCCGGACCGCATAATAACACTGCCTATCCAATCCGTCAACTGCCCTGAGCTGCAGTTTAATCGGGCTTCAGGCGAACAAAAATCCAGTTAAATGCAGCTTAAGAGAGGTATTTTAAGGATTTTCAAGACTTTCGATGGCCTCGTTTGCCGCGGAGACAGGAGTGGATTGCTGTTTCAAAATATCGACAGTAGCCTGTTGAAGGGTTGGTCCGATGACCGCCATGACATCATTAGGCGGGATAATCTGTGCTGATTGGACGATCTTTTTCACTACTCCGCGCAGAGTGACATTCGACCAACCTTCCAGGGCTGAAGCCCGCGGTGGAAGATAACCGGCAGTCTCGCTCCATTCGGAAAGAAAACTGCCATCGGTCAAGAATTCTGCTAAATCAACGCTCAATGCATGGCGTTCGGTTTGGGGATTGGAGAGCGCCCAAACCCAGCCATTTGCCAGGGTAAACGGAGTCCCAGATTGAGTTATGATCGGGGCTGCAACTGTATCACCCGGTAATGTGCTCAGATACCGGCTCATCCAGGTGACGACGGTATCGACTTGGTTTTCTGTATACGCCTCCCAGGACTGTTCGTCATCTGTGAATTGAGTCAACCAAAAGGGCATCACACCAGCTGCTTCTGCCTCCCGGAAAAAAGTAAGCATATCGGTTAATGCAGCACTTTCAAGTATGGGGCGTCCATCAGCATCCTGGATTTGGGCACCAGTAGAGAGGTATTCGGCCAACGGGAAGTAAGCTTCAACCTCTGCTGCTGGAAAGGCGAGGGGTTGACCTGCCTCCAGCGCGGAAAGCCAATCGGTTGCTGGATTTTCAATTTCAGCGGGACGGTACAGTGAGACCAGGGCGTCGCCGGCGAATGGTAATCCAAATGTGCTGGTCTGGAGTTTCCCTAATTCTTGGGCGTAGGGATACCAATCGTTATTGTTAAGAGTGCTGGACAATCCATCATAAGGGAATAGTAATCCTTTGAGTGCTGCGATTTCCAAGCTTTCACGGGGTAATAAAATCAAGTCGGGAACGACCAGTGGTGCAGCAGCGCTAGCTGAACTAAGCGAGTCGAGTAAGCCGCCCGTCCCGCCGGATGCCTTGACCCGAGTCTCAATCCGTACACCAGATCTTTCGGATATGTATTGATCTAAGCGGTTTTGCAGTAGTTCTCCAGCAGGTGTGTCGCTGGCAGGGTCAAATTGAGGCGGGACCCAAATACGAAGGACGGTGGGTCCGGGTGGGGGTTGCGTGCCCGCTGCTGTCGGTAGGGATGTCACAGTTGGCGTTAATGATGGCAGGGGAGTGGTATCAAATTCCGGCTCAGGCTGCGCGGTGCAGCCCACCGAGATGATAGCCAAGATTATTAAACCGACCAGGTAATATTTCATCGAAATTCGGACCTTGAGAGATTAGATGTGGATTACTAATCCAATTTCACTTTCTGTTTGACCAAAGCCAGCAGCAGGCGAACAGCATATTGAACATCGTTGAGATCAACCATTTCTGAGGGGGCATGCACATAACGGCAGGGGATAGAAACGCAACCCGCTGGAACACCAGCCCGGGCGAGCTGAATGGCGCGTGCATCGGTTGTGCCAGCTTCAAGAACTTCAAGTTGATAAGGGATTTTCGCGTTTTCGGCTGTTTTCACCATCCAATCTACAACCCGTGGGTCTGAGAGCATTCCGCTATCCCGGATTTTTACTGCTGGCCCCGAACCTAAAGCGATATCCATTTTGATCCCTTTGGGTGTATCGCCGGAACGGGTGACATCCACGGCGATACCGATATCTGGATCGAGCCCATAAGCAGCAGTAGTAGCACCCCTCAGACCTACCTCTTCCTGGACACTGAATACGAAATAGACCTGGTTGGAACTTCTTTTTAGAAGTCGCAAGGTTTCAATCAGCACAGCTACACCGATGCGGTCATCCATCGCTTTGGACACCAAGCGCTGACCGTATGCCGAAAAAGATCGGTCAAAGGCAGCAACATCACCGACACGCACAGGGCAATCAGCGCGGCTCATTGCGCCGACATCAATATACATCTGGCTGAAGGTCGGTAATTTGTTTACATCTTGTAATGCTTCGTAACCGATGACACCCTGGGTTCCATTTAGAAAACGAACCCGTCCGCCTATGCAGGTATGTCGGCGAACGCCGCCGAGTGTTGTGAAGCGAATGAAACCAGATTTATCGATGTGGGTGGCGATAATACCGATCTCATCCATATGAGCTGCCAGCATGATTTTCTTACCACCAGCTTTAGTTTGTCCCTTGATGGCGATCAGGTTACCGAGGGCGTCTACCTGCAACTCGTCGGCGTGGGGCTCAATTTTTGATCGGATCAGTTCCCGAACCTTTTTCTCATATCCAGATGGACTGGTTGTTTCGACGAGTTCTTGGATCAAGGATTTCATCATAGCTCCAGTATTTGTGGCTTCCCTCAGAAGTGGAAATCGCTCGGTTTTGCGACTATCGGTCTGTCGACAACAAATCTGGTGTCATCGTTGAAAGCGCGTTATGTAATAAGGCTAATGTATTTTTCCAGTCGGAAAGTCGAGCAATACCAGCGGCAGTGTGCAGATACCTTCCGGGAATAGAGACTGAAATGCTGGGTACCCCTGCCCGAGAACGGTGGATGGCACCGGCATCTGTACCACCTCCGCCGGGTTGCCGGAATTGGTAGGGGATGCGCGCTGTATCAGCAGTATCAACCAGGTGGCGGACCAATCTCGGATCAGCCAAAGTCGCGCTGTCGGCGAGGTAGATCGCCGGTCCACTGTCCAGCTTAGTATTGTAATGGCTGTTTTCTTCCCCCTCGTTTTCTCCTTCCCAGCCGGGTAGATCTATTGCTGGAGTTGAGTCAATTGCGATCCCCAGGTCGGGGTTGAATGTGTAGGCAGCAACCTGTGCACCTCGCAAGCCGACTTCTTCCTGCACTGTAAAGGCTGCCAATAGGTCAATTTTGTCAGGTGCATGCTTGACCAATTCGATCAGGGTGGCGACTCCTAAGCGATCGTCCAAAGCTTTAGCTCTCAGGCTTGGCCCAACCCTGGTATATGTGGTCGCGAAGGTAGCTCGGTCACCTACGTTAACTTTAGAATTACCCCCAATCCCTATATCTATGCGGAGTGAATCAAGTGAGATAGTTCTCTTTCGCTCATTACTCGTAGTCAGGTGAATGGGTTTGGCTCCGATCACGCCTGGGATATGATCGTGACCAACCCAAACAGGCTTACCTGCCAACTGGCGAATATCTATGCCGCCGACGGTGTCGAATCGGAAAATCCCATCTCCATCGTCGTGAGTTAACATAAACCCAATTTCATCCATATGTGCTGCAAGCATCACCCGCAGGCGTTTCTTTCTCGATGGCGACCGGCTGAGCTGGGTGACCAGTACATTTCCAAGTGCATCAACCCGAATTTCATTTGCATGAGGGCGCAACTGCTCCAATACGATGTCTCTCACCTCTCGCTCGTCACCCGAGACAGCGCAAGCGTTGCAAAGCTGTTTTAGGAGTCTGATTTGGGTTGCGCCGATTTTTGGTTGGGAATTCTTGGGAGAGGAGTTGGCGCTCATGATTGCTCGTCCAAAGTCAATTTGTTCATAAAATCAATATCCAGGTGAGCGGTAAACTCGCTCAGCAGGTGGGCAGTACGCCGGATGTCCTTCAAGGCAACCACCTCAACCGGGGTATGCATATAGCGCAGCGGGATACTGACCACCATGGTCGGGATCCCCTCTGTTGCTACTTGCAGAGAGAATGCATCGGTTCCAGAGTGGCGCGGCATCACCTCAACAGCATAGGGGATTTCGAGCTGATCGGCCAGCTGCTTGAATGACCTATGCAAACCAGGATGAATATTTGGGCCCCAACCAAGGGTTGGACCCTTATCTAATGGAAAGGTCTTATGTTCGGGTGTGCCAGTGCTTGTCCCCCAGGTTACATCTACTGCTACGGCCAGATCAGGGCGCAGTAGAAAAGCCGAGGTTTTCGCTCCTCCCAGGGTTTCTTCTTCCTGGGCTGTTGCCACTGCCCAGACATCCCAGGCGTGACTGCGAGATTGAAGTTCCTGAAGGCACAATGTGAGTGCAGCAACCGAGGCGCGATTGTCCAATGATCGTCCGGCAAGCGTGTCCGATTGCAGTTGGATGGGCTCCTGCGAAAACGAGACCAAGTCTCCAGTGCGAACCAGCTGATTAATTCGTTGGGGCCTCAGACCGGTATCGACCATCAGGAATTTTAGCGGTACGGGACCTTCTTTGACAGCTGCCGGCAGAAGGTGTGCTGGTGGTTGTACGATCACCCCTGGCAGATCCTGCCTGCCATGAACAGTTACCAGCTGTCCCGGCAGGACGCGCGGGTCAATGCCTCCTATTTCGGTCACTTTCAGAAAGCCACCAACAACACTGGTGACCATCATACCGATGGCATCCAAGTGTGCCGCGATCAAGATCGTTGGGCGGGGTTCAGACGGAACACCGTTTTTTAATCCATGTAAACTTCCCAAGGGACTGACGCTGAGTTCATCGGTGATCGGTTGCCAGGCAGCTTCAACTACCTCTCGGATCGGTGCTTCATAACCGGAAAGACCTGGTGTTGTGATCAGGGATTTAAGGAGGGGAAGTAATTCGGTCATCGGTATCTATTGTAAATTTCAAGGAGTATCAGTGGCAGTTGGAGTTGAGGTGAATGATTCGCTGGGTGTCAAGGTGGGAGTGAGTGTAATCTCCTCAGAAGGTATACTTGTTGGGGTGAGTGTGGACGTTTCAGAAGGAATTGGGCTTTGAGTGAAGGTTGATGTCGCTGAAGGTGTGGGACTCTCTGTGTTTGTAGGGTTGGGTTGAATAGTATCTGTGGCGGTGGGTACTTGTGTGTCCGTAGGTGAGGGTGTGTAGGTTATTGTTGCTGAAGGGGAGGGGCTCAATGTCTGGGTGGCTGTGCTGGTTGGTGGCAATGAGGGAATAGCAGTAAGGGTGGGAGGAAGCGTCGACGTCGGAATCATCGTCGAGGTGGGGGTTAATGTGGATGAGGGCATTATGCCACCTTCTGGAGCCAGGGCTACTGCAATCAGTCCAAGGCAATAGCATGGTAAGGTCGCCAGGGTGATGGCGACGAAAACTAAGCGCAGACGATAGAAAGTAGAAAAGTTAGCAAACATATATGCGCTTCACTGACTTAGATAATAACACCGGCCTGCAGGAGTGGCAAGGCAGTGAGACATTAGGTGAAATTCACAGATCGTAAAATGGAACAAGGTCATGGAGTGGATTTATCTTTCCCCGCATTTTGACGATGTCGCCTTTTCCTGTGGAGGACTGGTCTGGGAACAGGTCAAATCAGGTGATGAAGTGTCTATATGGACGATTTGTGCAGGAGAACCACCACCTGGCCCTATCTCCCTGTATGCTCAAAGCTTACACAAACGCTGGGAAACCAGACGAGAAGCGGTGACCGTACGAAGAGCTGAGGATTGGCTTTCCAACCGACGAATGGGGTCAACCTCGCGCAATTTTTCGATCCCAGATGCGATTTACCGCCGTTCCTCCGTTGATGGAACCCCTATGTACACTTCTGATCCGGAATTGTTCTCAGAGCTTCGCTTGGATGAAATCCATCTGGTGGAAATCCTAACAAATGAACTTATTCAATCCTTGCCGCAGGTATGTGAATTGGTCTGTCCACTTGCATTGGGAAGCCATGTAGACCATCGATTAGTGAGAACTGCCGCGGAGAAATTAGGCAAACGAATGTGGTATTACGCTGACTTTCCCTATTCAGTCAATCCCGAACAGGATTTAGGTGAGAGTGATCTGGGGATGAGCCATAAGATATTCCCAGTCTCCGAGACGGGTTTGAGAGTATGGGAGGAATCCGTTTCTGCACATTCGTCCCAGATAAGCACATTTTGGTCAAACACAGACCAGATGCGAGATGCCATCCGTGCCTATTGGGAACCGGTAAAAGGTATCAGACTCTGGCAATTTGCTTAGAACATGCGTTTGATCTCTTGCAATTCAGGGGGGATTGTGTTAAAATCCCTGCGCGGCGGCGGAAGAGCATATATGCGATTCCAAGACGCCGCATCTCCTTTTCATAAGTGGAACCAGAGATACATCAGAATGTTATTGGGGATTAGAATAAATATTATACTGAAAGCTCATGGGTGACATAATGGCTACTTCATATCTGACCCCTTCGGGGTACCAAAAGCTGCAGGATGAGTTGGAACAGCTTAAAACGGTTAAACGCCAGGAAGTCGCGGCGCGGTTGAGAGAAGCGATGGAAGATGGCGGTGGTGATATGGGTGTCGACCTGGATGCCGAGTATGAGGCGGCTAAGAACGAACAAGCGTTCGTTGAAGGACGCATCCAAGAGTTAGAAACATTGTTTTCAAATGCGCGAGTCATCGAGAATACCGGCAAACGAGATGTGGTCGATGTTGGCGCAAAGGTCACGATCAAGGAAGGTAGAGGCGCTCCAGAGGTTTACACAGTTGTGGGTCGCGCGGAAGCAAATCCCCGGGAAGGTCGAATTTCAAACGAATCCCCTCTCGGTCAAGCTATCATTAATCACAAAGCAGGCGATAAGGTGAAGGTTGAAGCACCAGGTGGTGATTTTGAAGTAAAAATAGTTAAGGTGGAGTAGAATTGGGCTTATCGAACTCAAGCCCCGCGCGAGCAACATCTGCGCGGGGCTTTTTTATAAATAGGGAGAATGCTAATGGCGAGGGAATACTCGAATTTAGAAAAGGTACGCCTGGAAAAGGCGAATGAATTACGTAATCAAGGTATTGAGCCATATCCTGCGCACTCTGAGCGCTCGCATTCCACCCAGGAAGCTGTCCAGGCCTATGAGGCTGCTGAAAGTGCTGGAGGAGATCAAATTGTTAAGGCGACATTGGTCGGACGCCTGCGTTCGCTGCGAGCGATGGGTAAGATCACCTTTGCGCATATCGAAGACGGGGCCGGACGCGTGCAGCTCTTTCTAAGAGCCAATGACCTTGGGCAGGAAAAGATTGAGCTCTTCAACCGTTATTTCGACTTGGGGGATTTTATCCAGGCAAGTGGTGAGATGTTCCGCACTCGCACAAATGAGGTCACCCTTAGGGTGGAGGAATTCCACATGCTGGCTAAGGCGATCACACCGCTACCGGCCGCGAAGGATGAGGTGGTTGATGGTCAGGTCGTGCAGCACGCGACTCTGGCGGAACCCGAGGTGCGCTATCGACAGCGCTATGCCGATCTGGCAGTAAATCCAGATGTACGCCGAATATTTCGAGCTCGGGCTGCCATAATTCGCAGCCTACGGGAATTTCTCGACAGCCATGATTTCTTGGAAGTTGAAACCCCCATCCTGCAGCCGATCTACGGCGGAGCTGCCGCGCGCCCATTTGTCACCTTTCATAACCAGCTCAAACAAGATCTCTACCTGCGCATTTCGTTTGAGCTTTATTTAAAACGGCTGTTGGTCGGAAATCTGGAGCGAGTTTACGAAATTGGGCGCGATTTCCGTAATGAAGGAGTCGACCGCACCCACAATCCGGAGTTCACCATGCTTGAGTTCTACATGGCATACGCTGATTACCGCCAGGTGATGGCTTTCACTGAAGAAATGATTATCCATGTTGCGGATATGGTGAGCGGCACCCGGCGGATATCTTTTCAGGGTCATGAACTCAACTTTGAACCTCCCTGGAGACGGATAAAGCTCAGCGAAGGTCTGGTCGAAATGGCGGGAATCGATATCGACGAACACTCGACAGCAGAAAGTTTGGCGCAGGCCATGCGTGCAAAGGATCTGCAACCAGATCCCAAATCTACCCGCGGCAAACTGATCGATTCCTTGATCGGGAACTTTCTGGAGCCGAACCTGATTCAACCCACCATCATTTATGACTACCCGCGCGATATCTCTCCTCTGACCAAGAGTAAACCCGATGATGCAAATACCGTTGAACGTTTCGAGGTTTTTATTGCTGGGATGGAGATTTGCAACGCCTTTAGCGAACTCAATGATCCACTTGACCAGGAGGCTCGTTTCCAGGAGATGGGCCGCGATTACGCCTCTGATGATGAGGAGCGCCATCCGCTGGATGAGGATTACCTGCGGGCGATGCGGTATGGCATGCCCCCCCCAACGGCGGCTTCGGCATGGGAGTCGACCGCTTGACGATGCTTTTTACTGATACACCAAATATCCGTGAAGTGATCTTATTCCCCCACTTACGAGAAAGGGATTAATCAGTAAAACGAAGATGCATAATGGGGAAGCGATTCAAATCTTTAAACTGATCCTGCAACCCGTAAACCACTAAATGGATTTGGTGATGGATCATACCATGGGTGGGGGTCCCTGTTTGATACGGGTGAGCACATCTTCTGTTTCCTGTATTTCCCAAAGGGCTTCGATCCACCAGGTCACACCAACATCTCGATACGAGCTGACGATGGCCCCTGCTTTTTGCGGGTCATCCCCTGGAGTCTGACCTTCCATGATAATATCGAATGGGGTTTCTTGATCACGGTTGGTATCGATGAATTGTTTCATTTCCAAGATTTCACTGGGGATAATTGTATCCAGGCGAACTTTACCATCCTCACCCAAAATAGCTGGCAGCAAGCCATCATAACGGAGAGCTCGCTGCATTGATTTTTTGCTTGGCCAACCACCGACCACCCAAATCGGGATGCGTGGTTTCTGAACAGGAGCGGGCGGTGGTTGGAAGGTTTTTTCAGTGATCTCAACCTGGTAGTGCTTCCCAGCATGGCCAAAAGGCACCCCGCTCCACAGGTTGGTCAGGATTTCCAACCCTTCATCCAGTAATTCTGCCCGAGTTTTGCGGTCTGTCATTTCGGCAAAGTCCTCGAACCCGGTGTCAACTGCCCCTAAACCAACAGCTAAAATAACTCTGCCTTTTGAGAGATTATCTAAGGTAGCAGTTTCGCTGGCTAGCTTCCAGGGGCGCATACGGGAAAGCGGGGTGAGCATTGTACCCAATTTGATGTGTTCTGTGACCATGGCCGCAGCTGTAAGGCTTATCCAGGCATCGATACCCCATACTGGCTCCCAAACGAAAAAACCATCCCACCCGGATTTTTCGGCCTGGAGGGCTAATTCAGCCGCAATTCGCGCATCGCCCTTGGGCAGTACGAAACCGAATTTCATCTAAAGCCTCCAACCATGATGTATATTTATAAATTATTCACCTTTGAAAATTTATACCACCAATCATGGTTCGCACACTTAAACGGTGGATACTTGACTCTGCTTCAACCTCGGGTATAATCCCCTCCACATAGTCTGAAGTGATTTGCACGGAGCCAAGTAGCTGTAGTTCCTTCCAGAGAACTGCCGGGTGGTGCGAGGCAGCAGGTTAAGCAGTGAAATCCTCTCCGTCGACCTTTCCACAGGTCAGTCGCTCCCGCAGGGATTCCGTCGTAAGGGAGCCGGGTACGCCCGATAGCGCGTCGATGAGGCCGTGATAAACGGCGAAAGCAGGTGGCACCACGAGCGCCCCCTCGTCCTGCATACGAGGGGGCTTACCTATTCCACAAGTCAAGACTCATCTTGGAGGTGCGATTGTGCTTGATATCAATCTGATCCGTGAAAAACCTGATCTGGTGCGAGAGGCATTACGCAAACGCCAATTGGATCCTGGACCAGTGGACCAGGTCCTAGAGCTGGATGAGCAGCGCCGGAACCTGATCCAGCAAGTCGAGGGTCTCAAGGCTGAACGCAATCTGGTCTCGAAAGAGATCGGAAAAATGAAAGACCAGTCTGAACGGCAGGCGAAAATTGATCAAATGCGCGGGGTTGGCGAGCGCATCGATGCATTGGATATCGATCTGCGAGAGGTGGAAGTTCGGTTGGACACTCTGATGTCCGAGATCCCCAACCTCCCCGATCCGAATGTTCCCCTGGGGACAGATGAGAGCCAGAATGTGATCATCAAGACAGCCGGTGAGCTGCCCGAGTATGACTTTGAGCCTCAACCGCATTGGGATTTGGGTCCGGCATTGGGCATGATCAATTTCGAGCAGGGCGTCAATATCACTGGTTCCCGCTTTTATGTTCTCAGCGGGGCCGGGGCGCGCTTGCAGCGAGCGCTGATCGCCTGGATGCTGGATTTACATATCCGCCAGGGCTATCTTGAAAAATATACTCCTTTTATGGTCAAGAGCGAAGTCTTGTATGGAGCCGGACAGCTCCCCAAGTTTGCCGACAACCTTTACCGAGACCATGAGGAAGATTTATGGTTGGTGCCAACAGCGGAGGTGCCACTGACCGGGCTGCATATGAACGAGATACTGGATGAGGCAGCCCTGCCATTGCATTACACTGCTTACACGCCCTGCTTCCGCAGGGAGAAGATGAGCGCCGGGCGTGATGTGCGCGGGATAAAACGCGGTCACCAATTTGATAAGGTGGAGATGTATAAGTTCTGTAAAGCGGAGGATTCAGCAGCTGAATTCGAGAAAATGGTCGCCGATGCAGAGCAGGTTTGTGCAGAACTGGGATTAACTTACCGGATCAACCAACTCTGTACTGGAGACTTGGGCTTCAATGCTCACATCACCTATGATATCGAGGTTTGGGCACCAGGTGTTGGGGAGTGGTTGGAGGTCTCGTCGGTGTCAAATGTTGGTGATTTTCAGGCGAGGCGCGCCAATATCAGATATCGACCAGAGGCAGGGGGCCGGACCCGGTTTGTGCACACCATAAATGGCTCGGGATTGGGTTTGCCCCGCACATTGATCGCGGTCATGGAAAATTACCAGCAGGCTGATGGCTCCGTGATAATACCCCCCATTCTCCGCCCTTGGATGGGCGGCATTGATCAGATCCACCCAGAGGGATAGATTGCCTGCCTGGGTAAGCGTACTCGCATTTTGGCTGACACTGCTGGTCATGCTGGTGGGGTTGGTGTTGTTGATTGTGCCGATATTCCCGGGGATCACGGTGATCTGGGTGGCAGTATTGCTCTACGGGATCGTCACCGGATTCGATACCCTGGGAATTGTTATTTTTGTATTGATCACCCTGGGAATGATCGCTGGCATCAGCGCGGATAATCTCTTGATGGGGGCTGGAGCGCGCCGGGGAGGCGCTTCATGGTTGACGATCATTGTCGCTCTCATCGCAGGTATCGCCGGTACAGTCTTTTTTCCTCCCTTCGGTGGATTGCTCGCCATACCGATAGCCATATTTCTGATTGAGCTGTTGCGAAATCGCGAATGGCGTAGTGCTTGGCGGGCGACGCGCGGTGTAGCCCTGGGTTGGGGGTTGTCTTTCTTAGTTCGCTTCGGGATTGGGCTGGTAATGATCTCAGCCTGGCTGATCTGGGCGCTTTCCTAGCTTTGAGAGAGGATTGATCGTTCAGGGTTTGAAGAACACCATTCCTACCCCCATCTTTTCCAAACCCAGCGTTGCCCAATGCTCCATGATGGCTGAATCCTGATCTAAGACCTTAATTAATATTGGGATGGCACGGGTATCGCCAATCGCACTTAATGCACGGACTGCCTCCAGGCGAGCTGGTTGAGGGTTATTTTCAATCACCTCAATCAAGGCTGGGACAGCATCTTCTCCTATGGCGATCAGCGCATCCCCTGCCAGGCGTGCTAAAAGTCGGTCTGATGCGCTGAGAGCCTGGATCAATTGGGGGATGGCATCAGAATTCGGTTGGCGGCGTAGGGCTAAGGCCGCGCATTGCTGCACCTCTGGTTCTGGGTCGCGCAGGGCTTGCAGAAGTAGTGGGGTTGATTCAGAGGTGTGGATTTCCGCCAATGTTCGAGTAGCCCACCAGCGGATATCCGCATCTTGATCTCGGAGAAACTCTCTGAGGGTCATCAGACTGTTTGAACCAGCTGCTGCCAATTGCAGAGCAGCAATCTCCGCCCGGTTATCAGAACCGCAGGTAAATTCCGTTATCAGGTCAGATTTATCGATCCCTATCATCTGTCCTTATTCGGGAGGAGGGATGGGGAGTTCTTCTTTTGGGGTAGCCTGCCACTTATCTCCCTCATCGATCAGCATCACTGGAATATCATCTCGGATTGGATATTTGCGATCACAATCCTGGCAGATCAACCAGGTTTCCTTGTAGTATTCAAGCAAGCCTTCTTTTTCCCTAACGCAGTTCGGACAGCGGAGGATGTCCAGCAGTTCCTGACTGACCATGATGATCTCCTCTTGGAAGTATCTTGAGTGAGGTTGGATTAGCCGTCGTTATTCTTCTTCCCATCTTTTGGAGGCATGCCTTTTGTGCCAGGACCGTACTCGTGTACGGCTCGCCAGGGCATGTAATGGGTGGTGAAAGCATCCTCAAAAAGTGTCTCACCATTACGGTCGACGGAACGTGTAATGGTCACATCTGCACCTTCCACCGCCCAATCAACTTGCACAATCTTTCCCTTTGGTAAATCTGGATTTTCTTCATACAACGGATCAGGAGGGTCGACCTTGTTCTTTAAACCGGTTGTGTGCCACTCCACTATGCGACCATCAGAGGTCGAATAAAATTTCCAAGTCAGGGTACGAGCGGCTTGGTTGACATAAGTTTCCATCAGCAACCAGTTTGAGGTATCGTTGGTGAACTTGAAATCTACCAGAGGGGTGTACACGGTAGCATCTAATCCAGCCAGACTGGTGTTATAACCCCCATCAGCCTTTAATTCGTAATAACCTACACGGTAAGCATGGGGATAGCGTTCGATGACTGGATAGCCACCAAAAAACACCGTACGGAATAGGGTTGTGCTTACCTGGCAAACCCCACCGCCAACGCCCTGTATGGTGCGGTTGCCAAAAATGATCAGCGCTTCGGCATAACCATTATCCAGACTGACATCTCCCAGCTCTTCTCCCATCGAGAATGTTGCTCCAGGCGCTACCAGTAATCCGTGGTACTGACCAGCAGATGTGGTAATGTTTTGTATTCGTTCGGCGCTTGAACCATAAAAATATGAGGTATGTGAGCTGACTAATTCAGATATGCCCAGCTGTTCAGCAGTAGCATCGTCTCCTACTTGAGGCGTGGTGTGTTCGAGATCAAGGGCGATCTTATGGTCTCCAGCTAAAAGTTTTTGATTGATGGCTTCAACTGTGCCGGCCACATTTAATGAACGACCGATCACTGCCGGTTCTATAACCTCCAGCTGACGGGTTTCGTCATTGAAAATTAAACGGGCGTTCTCGCGATTTAGTGCCAGTTGAGGTGCAATACCTTCCAAGAACGAGCTAAGTCCATCTGTCTGTAAACCAACTTGGTAGCGTTCGCCTTCGGGGTCTTTGATCCGTTCGATGGTGATCATTTGAGCCAGGGCATCCGGCTCAAATGTCCAGGGTCCAGGATCGTCCTCTTGAGCATCAGGGACTGTGAGTTTCAATGGTTGGCTCAAGATCTGCCGTGCGATTTCAGCTTGCTCTTCTACATTTAATATGACCGGAGAATCTTCGTCGATAACCAGCTGAATCTCGCTGTCGCGCATTGTTTGTAATTGCTCTCTCAGGTCTTCAAGAGTTGCAGGAATGTTTAAGTGCCTGCCGATCTGCCCGGGGCGTACGACTACCTCCACTCCATCGACGCTGAGGGAGGCTTCAACCTTTTGAATATCAGTTTGGGGGGCAATGTTCTCCAGGTACACCTGGGCAGTGTTTTCATCGAAAACGTACATTGGGGGTAGGGAGGTGCCCAGATACCAGGATTTGAATCGGTCAAAAAGGCGAGTGGAAGGTCTGCCAATACGTCCGTACTGATAAGCCG
>PVMK01177412.1_pt1 | contig 25556 bp, 37 predicted proteins | sample 1853481 | NCBI WGS metagenome assembly PVMK01 (sample SAMN08533507, study PRJNA380276) | Marine sediment metagenome, whole genome shotgun sequencing project.
ACAATGACAGCAGCAACAGTAAATACTTTCTATAATATAACAGAAATCGCTGGTGCAACAATTAAGGTTGACAGGGTATTACCTACACTAAGTGCGTATATCTAAGTTTGATGGAACGGTGGATTTAACACCGTATACACAAGGTGAATTAGTATTAGACACTGCTCTTACTGCGACAAGTGTGAATGATTATATTGTATTTAGATTCTCAAACCCAATAATGGGTAATGTTACTGGTGATACAATGACAGCAGCAACAGTAAATACTTTCTATAATATAACAGAAATCGCTGGTGCAACAATTAAGGTTGACAGGGTATTACCTACACTAAGTGCGTATTCAGGAACCATTATAACTTATTATACTATACCAGGTGGTGATGACCCAGAGGATAATTATTATGGGTTAAGTTCATTAGCGGCTTATTGGAATACAGGTACACTGTCTTTTGATAGTAGTTGTGATATTTGTGTTGAAAATATACCCGTATGGAATATGAATAATACTTGGGTAGAAAATTTAGCTGGTCAATATAAAGACTCTCCGATTAATTATCATGAACATAGTTTATTTGGTTCAGAACAGTTTGCTGGGTCTAAACAATATTTGGGGTACAATGACACCCTAACAGTATCAACCACAGGAACTAAACTAGATTCTATTAGTTATATGGACCCATTTCAAAAAGGAATATGTATACTACACTATACCAATAGTTGTATATCCAACTTTTATGGTGAACAATTTTATGTGGATGAGGATAGTGGTAAATTAGTAAATTTAGATATACCTGTAATGTGGCACAGAAGAAATGATGGTGGAACTGGTAGTGGTACCACACTAGGTATGAGATTTGTGTCAGACACAATTTTAAAAACCACCACCACCAATAACGATATAGAATATTATGATTTAATTGAGTTTAGTGGTATGTCGGTAACTCCGACACTACCAATGGTTGTTGGTAAGGTATACCCACAATTAAAAATAGTTGTAATAGATAATGAAGAATTAATGGCGGCGATGTCGTATAAATCTAATAGAAATTATACGTTACCCGATTTAACTGGTGAATTAGTTACATCAGTATCTGGTAATTGTTCGGGAGTATTAAAGGCGGGAGAAAGCTTATATATGACATATTGGTTATCCAACACAGGGACTGGAACCACAGGAACAACAACTGTAACTACACCAACACTACCTAATCAAAGGTACACTGTTTTAGATAACACCACAAGTTCCGATAAAGATGTACAATTTAGAATTAATAATTTGGGTCAATTACCGTATATGAGAAAACGGGAGTCTGTTGATTACGATGGTTATGGGTTTTTTGCTGATAACTTTAAATTATTAGCTCAAGTTATAGATAAAACCTTAGTTAGTAGACCGAGCCCATCCAAATGGCGGGTTATAGATTTTACTTCTACTAAAATTACTGATGTCACTGGTGAAACAATTAATCCAGATCTTTTTGAAAATCAGAACCCAAACACCACAGGATTTATTTTGTCTGGTGGTGATTATGATGCTGCATCGGCAACGACATTTAGTTTGGGTGATGAATTAGATATGTCATCAGCAGATAACTATGGTAAAATGACTTTCGGAGATGAAAGACTATTTTATGGTAACTTAAGAACATATATAGGGGCAACAATATATAAAACATTATTCAATATCAATATAGATGGTGCATCTATATCGAGCACCAGTAACCCAACGTTTGGGTTTGGTGATGATAGATATATTAGTGAGATTGGTATATTAGACAATAATCAGAATTTAGTTCTTGTGGGTAAATTATCGAGACCAATTAGGTTAGGTAATACAACTACTGCTTCATTAGAATTAACAATAGACTTTTAAATAAAAACAAATGGGATTTCAAGCGAGCGCAACTTCAGTAACGATAAGAGCTAGACTAACAAAATTAGGGAGAGAGAAGATATTAACTAATAGTAATTCTATTTTTTCACATTTTATGATAGGTGACTCTGACGCTAATTATTATACCAGCGATCTGTTACCAACGGGTACGGTACCTGTTAATAGTGGTAATTTGTCATACATTAGTGGTAGTAGTAGTGATAATATTGCGGAGGGAGTAGGTGTTAATAGTAAATTATATGTTACAGTATCACCTAATAATAGAAAAAAAGTTGAACCAAACTCATCTGCAATGAACCTAACATTAAGGCAAATCGGTGAGACAACGGTTAGTGGTAATAATTTAACATATCTAACAATAAGTAAAAGTGCAACAACTAGTGAATTTACAAATTTATTTAAAAGTTTGAGTTTACCTTTAACTTCAGCACACATTTATAATTTTACTAACAATTTATCAGTTGATCAGGGATGGTCTGACACACCGTTTAGTGGTTTGGGGGTTAGCAATGTACTATTATCAGTTATTGACAATGATCAATATGGTGAATTAATAGATGGTAAATCGATTAAAATGACGTTACCAGTATATACAGGGTATACAACTGGAGGAACCCCAACAGGTTCAACAACATATACATTATATAGTACATTTCCTAAAACAACATTACCTAATACGGTATTAGATTCTCAATATAAAGACACAAGTATTTACCCACAAGCGTTATTTGGTAACCAAATAAATGTGGCGTATATGGTTTCTGATGACATACAAAAACCTAATAATGACCCCACAAAAAGTTGGTCTACTGGTTATGATAGTTATAAACCATTTAGTCAGGGTGATAAAGAGACAATAAACGTACAGTCAGTTCCGACTACAGGTATAAACGCAGATAAAATTGCTGGGGTTGTATATTTAGATAAAGGTATTATATCGATTACTGATCAAACAATAGTTGATAATATTGCAACTAATTTTAGTGGTGACCCCACAACAAATACAATTAATGATAGTTTAGGTCTTTACTATTATAGTGCCGACAGTTATAATACCGTTATTGATAGTATACAAAATGATTTAGTACAAGATATTGTTTGTATAGCCGGAAGGGGACAATTTTATAGTACACAAAATAGAACATTTGATGTCAATGACAATGTTAGAATTAGTGAGATTGCAATTACAGATGGTTCAGGTAATATTTTAGCTATTGGGAAAACGGATAGACATATTGTCAAAACTAAAAATGAAATTGTTATTTTTAATGTACAAATTGTTATATAAAAAAGAGTAAAGTTTTTATTATGAGTAGAATTTTAGGGTTAGATGTGTCTACCAAGACCATTGGTATATCATTGTTTGAGGATTTTGGGGATAATGGTAAATTACAGTTGTTAACACACATAACACCAGTAGTAAAACCAAAACCAGAAAGTAATATCGAATTACTAATAAAAAAAGCACAGATTTTCCAGTTTGACTTTCTAGAAAAATATAGTGACATCGGTGTTGATAGAGTTATTATAGAAGAACCATTAGTTAGGTCTAACAATGTTAATACCGTTGCAACACTTTTAAGGTTTAATGGTATGATATGTAGGTCGGTTTTTGAAGTGTTGAACATAATACCAGAATTTATTTCTTCTTATGACGCTAGAAAATACGCATTTCCTGAACTAATGGATATAAGAAAGGTAAATAAAAAAGGTGAACCTTATAGTGAAAAAGAACTTTCTAAGAAAAATCCAGTGTTATTTGGTGGTCATTCATATGATATAGATAAGAAACAAATTATATGGGAAAAGGTGAATAAAAGAGAACCACAGATTGTGTGGTTATATAATAAACACCAAAAACTATCCAAAGAAAACTATGATATGACAGACGCATACGCATGTGTATTAGGTCAAATGAATAAAGAAGGTAAGTGGAAATAAATTTTGTATTCCAGTTATTTATTCTTATATTTGTAGTTAAATGTCAGAATTAGTAGTAGAAATATTAGAAAATTGTTTAGGAGACACCAAAAAACATAATACAAACACATCTCAGATATCCTTCGATTGCCCTGTATGTTCTTATGAAATTAAGGGTTTAAGTAAGGGTGATGGAAAAGGTAATTTAGAAGTTAATTATAAATTTAATGTATTTAAATGTTGGGGGTGTTCTGAAACGCATGAGACACATGGGACAATATATAAATTAATTAAAGAATATGGTAATAAGGACCTCCTTAAAAAGTATAAGTTAATTACCCCAGATCTAATTCAATACCATAAACCTGACATTGAGAAAAAAACTATAGACGGTTTACCGAATGAATTTACCCCATTAACAATAGAAAGAGAAGAGAAAGGATATAAGTCCGCAATGTCTTATTTAAAAAAGAGAAACATTGGGTTAGACATTATAGAAAAATACAATATAGGGTACTGCCCTTATGGTGATTATGGCGGTAGAATAGTTTTTCCATCTTATGATATATACGGAGACGTAAATTATTATTCTGGTAGGAGTTACGATAAATACACTAAATTAAAATATAAAAACCCTGACGTTTCGAAGGGTGAAATAATATTCAATGAGTGGTTAGTTAATTGGGATTCTAACGTATATTTAGTTGAAGGGGTATTCGATCATATTGTAGTACCAAACAGTTTACCATTGTTAGGGAAAGTAATTAGTGATAACCTTTTCTCTAAAGTTGTTAAAAATTGTGAGTGTAAAGTTATTATATTATTAGATTCTGACGCTTATGAAGACTCAATTAAACTATATAAGAGGTTAAATTCTACAAAACTTATGGGTAGAGTTTTAATTGTTAAATTACCTGAAGGGTATGATATATCAGACATTTACAATAAATTAGGTAGTAAGGGTGTCTTAAAAGTTTTAAATAGTGCAAAAAAAATAAAGGAAAGTATGCTGTAGTTTAAAATATTTTACCTATATTTGTAATATGAAAAATTATAAAATATTTTTAGATGATGTCAGAAATCCATATTGTATCTTTAAATTAACCATTATTGAAATTTTTGAAAAAAATGAAGATTGGGTCATAGTTAGAGATTATTATCAGTTCATTAACGCAATTAATAAATTTGGTTTACCATCTTATATTTCTTTCGACCACGATTTATCGTTTGATCATTATTTGGGTGAAAACCAAAAAGGAGATATAGATTATGCTAGTCTTAAAGAAAAAACTGGTTATCATTGTGCTAAATGGTTGGTAAAATATTGTTTAGAGAATGATTTTACAATACCTGATTATTATGTACATTCAGCAAACCCTGTTGGAAAAGAAAATATTGAACAATGTTTAGAAAATTCAAAAAACGTTTTAAGTTATGAATGAAGAAGAAATCCATATGAAGTGGAAAAAAATATTAAGAGGGATTTCATTAGAAGACGCTATTAGATGTGAGGGGTTTAATGAAGATTTTAAAGATGGTATACTATCATCAAAAGAATTAGAAGAAGAAATATATCAGATTTCTATAAAATACTCTTAAAAATTTTGGTTTTTAAAATAAATTATGTATATTTGAATTATGAAAGAATTAGAAGAAGAAAATAGTAGACTATATAAGGTTATCCAACAAAAAGATGATCGTATAAACGATTTATTAGAAAGACTTAATAATTTGGCATTATCATACCAAAAGTCATTACAGAGTCAATGTAAATGTAACCCAACTCCGGGTGTTAATACTAATGAAAATGATTAATATAGATAATTTATCTGAGTTTAAACAATCTTATAATGCCGCTCTTACTAACGGTGATGATATGTTTGTGTTTGAAGGTTCTGATGTACTTACTTCTTATGCGAAGTACGTCATAGAATATTTTAAATTACACTCGTAGATCAGTTGGATAGGGTAACTGCCTCCTAAGCAGTAGGTCAAAGGTTCGAATCCTTTCGGGTGTACAATGGGAAAAAATAATAATATGAAAAAATATATCGTAATAGAAAGAAATCGAAAGTTTGATTCTTTTGATTTAATTAATGAAGACACAACTGGTTTAGATGATATATGGGAAACTCATATACCATATAAATTAAATGTTGAAGAAATATCAAGAATTAGACCACTTATTTTCGATAACAGATCTGACGCTGTTAAGTATAAGGATAAACACCAATCAGATTGGAATAGGGATTGGAGAGAAAATGATTATATCTATAAAAGATATGGAGACTCAAAACCAAAGTGGAAGGTGGAAGAATACGTAGGAAATTTATTTAAATAATATAATCTAAGATGAGTAAAGTAAAAGTATATATGTCAGAGAGTTGGTACACATACAGACGTAGTCACACTATTGAAATAGATACCGATGACTATAAAGAATTAAAGGGGATGACTGATGAGGAAGCTTATGAATATTTAAGTGAAAATATGTGGGATTTTGAAATGAAGAAAGAGGACGGTGCTAAATACTCATCAACATTGTCGGAAGAATTACAAGAAGATTGGATAAGGGAAAAAACTCATAGTGAAGAAACTGATTTATATAAAGAATAGATAAATTTAGTTTTTCTTTTCATAGTCTGGGTTTGGTGTAATGAAAGCCCTAAGTTTAACTTTATCCCAGTTTTTTATGTCTTCACCGTTATCACCCATTTTAAGTATTGACATAGTTCTGTGCCAACCCTCAACCAACTCATATAAACCATTTGGATTTTGTAATAAATTACTGGTTCATTATTACCGTCACTTCTTCTCATATCCATTTGAGTTTTCATTCTCTCTTTGTCCTTTGGCACTTCATAACTATTAACGTTACCGAATTCTCTTTTAAAAAAAGCATTAACAGTTTTGTCGTCAAAATCGTTTGGGTTAACCTCTATAACTTTAAGTTTCCATTCAGAGTTTAAATAATCCCTATAATATTTAGAACCTTCTAAAAACGCAATTGGGTCACCGTAATATGTGTTTTTTATGGTTTCCATACTTACATTGTCCATAATTACATTCCTAAAAAAATCATTTAATATGTAATTAGGTGTGTTTGGGAATTTCTTTCTCAACTTCTCAAATATCTGTTTATTTGGGTTCACCTCTTTATATATGGGAATACTGTCAACATCTTCATCTAATTCAACACCCATTTCATACTTATCCTTTGTCGCATCTGAAACACCCCAATACTCTAAGTCTTCTTGAAGGTTATTATATTGATTTTCTGTTATTATAATTTTCATTTTTCCGGTTCTATTTCTCCTATATCAATTACTCTGTCCCAGCTGTCTTGGATGTCTTGAATACCACAAGATTTATCATCCATTGGGTCAATGTGATATTGTTCTATGTCCCAGCGCATCATACAAGGTAAATAATATGATTCTACAAACACTTCTCTAAAAAATACCTGTGACCATTCAGTTTTAACCGCTTTAAATGATTTTTCTTCGGGAATTAAAATCTCTTCATCATCGTGCTCTAAAATAGAGAAATCACCATCTACATTGTAATAATTTAATATGTATGAGGCATAGATAAAATCAATATCATCAGGATCTTTCACATTTAAAACTTTAGTCATAAAACCACTAACTTCATCTAATACCATAGGGTCATGTTCGAAACTATTTAAACTATAATTATCCCCAAACTCCTTTTCTATCTCTTTAAATGAACCTATTAAAAATCTTTTATTTTTTATATTATTTATCCCCATTTTTTATATTCTTTTAATATACTTTTTATAATTTTTACTGTTTCATTTATTGGTGCATGATCATTATGAGTAACCTCAGTATCAAAGATATCATGATAATCACCAGTATCTACGCTATCATCGATATAATTACTTACTTCTTCCGTACCATGCTCAAAATCATAATCTACCGCTTCGTGAGCATCAAAATCACAGGATGCGAGTACATTGTAGTCAATACTTCTATACGCACTTACATCTTGTAAGAAATTTACATTAAAATCGTACATCTTTGGTACCTCTACATCTTGAATACTACTAAAATCACCCGACACTAACCAATTTTTTTTATATAAAGAATAAAAATACATTAATTCTGAATTGTTTAATGAATAAGTACTTTTTATATTTGATCGAATCAAAATTGTTAGTCCATCCTTGTGTATATCACCATTAAATAAGGTGAAAATATGTTCTAATATACCCGACTCCACCCTATTAAAAGGTTTAGTGTTACTAATTAACCTAATTAATGATTTACCCATATTTGTTTTTTTAAAAAAAAATACCTATTATTGTATATAAATATATAAAAATGGATATAAATAAAGAATTATCGGTATTTAATCATATAAAATATTATGATGAACCACACATATACTATATTAACGGAGAAAAGACAATATCTTGTACGGGATTACTACATAAATTTACTACTGATTTTGAAGATGGTATAAATAAACCAGATAAGTGGGCGGAAAAACAAGGTCATATGTATACCCCCAGAAGTATGGCGGATAAATATGCTCATAAACAAAACTACTACCCAATGGAGGGTGACCCTTATGATAGACCAGATTATGAAAAACCAAAACCCGTAGAGGAATGGGTTACAGAAGAAGACATAGATAAGTTATGGAAATATAAAAACCATCACGCCACTTATGAGGGTTCAACACTTCATGATTATGCTGAAAATTATTTAAGTAATAGGATAATGCCTGAACCAAAGGTAAGTCCAGAGGGGTTAAAATTTGAAGAGATAGAGGAAACTTATGGGGTTATGAAACAACACTTCCATAATTTTTATAATGATACCGTTGCAAAGGGTAAATTAATCCCCATTAAATCTGAATTGGTGATAGGGGATATCGACCTTATGATATGTGGAATGGTTGATCAATTATTTTGGAATGAAAGGTATCAGTGTTATCAGATATGGGATTGGAAAACCAATACTAAATTAAGGATGAAGAGTGATTATGGTAATAAAATGAAAGGTCCTTTATACATGTTAGATGATTGTGAATTTAATACTTATTCACTACAACTGAGTGTTTATAAAAAAATAATAGAAATGAATACAAATATTAAATTAGGGGAATCTAATATAGTTTGGTTCAACGAAGAAAACCAAAACTATAAAATAATTAAATGTAAAGATTACTCTGACTATGTTGATATTATATTTGAAACGTTAAAAACTAATAAACAAATATTGACATAAGATATATTGTCTTTTAGATAAAAAATCCCTATACTTATATTATGATAAAAAAATTATTCCACATAGCTGACTTACATTTTAGGACTTATAAAAGACACGATGAATGTAGAGATGTGTGTCAAAAATTTATAGATGAAGTAAAAGATTATATTACTGATAATGGGTTAGATTATGAAGAAGCTAGGATAGTAATTGCTGGTGACATAGTACATCAGAAGATTACAATCTCTAATGAGTTATCTGTATTGGTCTCTTGGTTCTTAGAAGAATGTAGTAAATTATGTAGAGTCATTTTAATTGCTGGTAACCACGATTTATTAGAAAATAATAAAGATAGAATAGACTCACTAACACCGATATTAGACAAAAGAACTTATAGTGATAAAGTTTCATACTTTAAAGAAAGTAAGTGTTATTTAGATGATAATATTGTATGGTGTGTATATTCCATTTTTGAGGAGAACTTAAAACCTAATATTGAAGAGGCTAGGAAACTTTATGGTGATGATAAGAAATATATTGGTTTATTCCACGCACCAGTAAATGGGGCAATAACCTCTATTGGGTTTGAATTTGAAGAGAGTGCGGAGTTAGAACAGTTTGATGGGTGTGATGCGGTTATTATGGGTGATATACACCATAGACAAAATTTTGTGTATAAAGGTATTAACATTACATACTCCGGAAGTTTAATACAACAAGATTTCGGTGAAAGGGTTTCTGATCATGGTTATTTAGTGTGGGATGTAGAACATTTGGATTATACTGAACATAATATAGATACTGACTATGGTTATTATGTTTTTAAAATAAACTCTCTAGAAGATTTAGAAACTCAGAGAGAATATTTAACAAATTCTTAATGGAAATACCTAAGAAATTAAAAGAAGAAGTATGGGAATATTGTAGATTAAATAACATTTCTAATATTGATGATTTTACTATTAAAATGATACAACAGGGGTTTACTGTTGAAAAATTTGGGGCAACACCTTTCGGTGAGGGTGTTGGGGAAGTTAAAGAGGTTGAGAAGATAGTAGAAGTAACGGTTGAGAAGATAGTGGAAAGGGTTGTTGAGAAAATAGTCGAGGTGCCAGTTGAGAAGATAGTGGAAAAAGAAATATATATTACTGATGATGATGAAGTGAAGATGTTGTCAGATAAAAATATCTCATTAAATTTAGAAATAGAAGAATTAAAAAGTAAGGTAGAAGATAAAACAAAGGACAATCTAATCAAAAAGTTAAATAAAAAAATGAAAGTAGTGGTCAAGACAAATACAAATTTAAAAGATGAAGTAAGTAATTTAGGGAAGGAACTGAAAGAATTAAAAGAAAAATTAGAAACATCCTTAAAGGAAAATAAAAATGATGGTGATATATATGGTGACGATAAAAAGGGTGGTTGGTTCGGATCAAACTTATTAAAAAAATAAAATGATGGAAAAAACATTAGAGAAAACAAATAAGTTGTTGGAGTTACCATTGAATGCTCAGATAAGGGTAGATTGGCAAGATTACCCAGAAAATAGAACATTAGAAACAACTAATAGGGTTAAAACATATTTCTCAGAAAAATATGGAATCCCAAAAACATCAATTAAATTAAACTTTGTACCAATACTTAAAAATAATGCTGGCAAGGTTATAGATTTAAGCGATGGGTTAATTGATAATATAATGGACAGTGCCTACCAGAGAAGTCTATTCTCTGAATGGTTAAAATTAAATGAGGTTTCTGTAGATTTTGATAGGTTGTGTAGGTTAGATGAAAAAGTCGATGAGATATTAATTAATAGAGAAGAAGAAGATATAAGATATCGTAGGTGGAGTATTAAAAATTTATGGTTAGATAATTTTTTATCTTTTGGTAATGGTAATAATGTAGACTACCAAAACTTATTGGGGTTAACGATTGTAAACTCACAACCAGAAAATCAAGGTGGAAAAACTATTTTTACGATAGATGCTCTATTATTTTTATTCTTTGGTAAAACGACAAAAACAGATGTTACTTCAGAGGTGTTCAATATGTTTACGGACGAGGACGATGTAGTTGTAGGTGGTCAGATAGATATAGATGGTGAAGAGTATATAATTGAAAGGAAGTTAAATAGAAAATTATCAAAAGGAGGTGAATATAAAGTATCATCATCACTAGAATTCCATCGTATATTATCTGATGGGTCTAAAGAAAATTTAGAAGGTGAACAAAGAAGGGAAACTGATAAATTAATAACTGAAACTATAGGTTCTTACGATGATTTTATGTTAACTATAGTTGCTACAGCTAAAAACCTAGAGGATTTAATAGAAACAAAACCAACACAAAGAGGTAGACTATTAACAAAATTTATTGGTTTAGAGGTAATAGAGAAAAAAGAGTCTATAAATAAAACTTTAATGTCTGATTTTAAAAGTAAGATGAAATCAAATGTCTATAACACTAAACAGTTGGAGTTGGATAATGAAGAATATGGTAAAAATATCAGCGATAATAGAGTTTCCATTAAATCTAAAGAAAAAGAATTAAAGGGAGTTGATAAAAAGATATCCGAAGCTAAGGATAAAAAAGACGATTTATTAGGTAAGAGATATTCTATTGATGATGAGATAAAAAAAGTAAACCCAGATACACTTAAAAAAGAAATTGAGTCTTTGACAGAAACAGGGGTTGAGTTAAAAGAAAAATTAGATAAAATTATTGAGGGTATAAAAGATATACCTAAATTTTCATATGATGAAGATACACATGAAGAATTACGTGATCAAGAAAAAGAAGTTCTTTTATTAGAAAATAATTATATATCAGAAATAAGGGGAATAGAAAAAACCATAAAGGATTTAAAAGAGGGGGAAATTTGCCCTACTTGTAAAAAATCATTAGAAGATGTTGATCATAGTGGTGAGATAAAAGATACTCAGAAATTACTTAAAGAAAAAAATAAAGAACTTAAAAAAATTGTATCTAATTTAAAAAAAATCATTATTAAATTAGAAAACATAAGTAAGGAGAAAAAAAACTCTGACATATTTGATAGATTAAGTTTATCTAAGGATAAGACTGAAATTGAGATTGATAGAATGAGGGTTGATTATCGGGAGAAGACTTCTTTATTAAAGGATTATGTAAGAAATGTTGATTTTATAGAAGAAAATAGAAAATTAGAGAGTAAAATCTTAGGGTATAACCAACTTTTAGAAACTTTGAACGTTAATAGAGATACGTTAAGAACTGAAATACAAGATTTGAATAATGATATCACATTAAAAGAAACCAATATTACCGAGAATCAAAAAATTATAGAACAAATATTAAAAGAGGAAGAAGTACTTAAAATATTTGAGGTTTATAATAGGATGATTGGAAAAAATGGTATATCTAAATTAGTGTTATCATCAGTAATACCTATTATTAACTACGAGTTGACAAGGTTATTAGATGAGGTATGTGATTTTGAAGTACAGTTAGAGATTAGTAGTAAAAATGAGGTTGAGTTTATATTGATAAAAAATAATAAAAATAAGAAACTTAAGTCTGGGTCAGGGTTAGAAACAACTTTAGCGTCTTTAGCTTTAAGGTGTGTGTTAGGTAGAGTGTCCACATTACCAAAGCCTAATGTAATAGTATTTGACGAGGTTTTGGGTAAGGTGGCTAATACTAATTTAGACTATGTGAAAGTATTTTTTGATAAGATAAAAAAGATGTATGAGACTATTTTATTGATAAGTCATAACCCAATAATACAAGAATGGGGTGACAAAATTATCACAGTTGAGAAAAATAATGACATTTCTTCATTGCAAATCAAATAAAATGGCGTATATTTGTCAAAATATACATTTAGTATAGTATTTGTTAATATTTATATAGAAAGAAAATTATGAAACAATCTTATTTAAAAAATTATTGCATCGTTGGTTTAGGTAAAGTAGATGATGTAAAAGAAGATTTAACGGCAATATCTGAAACTACTATTAATTTTGTTAGTGGAGATGGTTTAATGATAGCCACATTTACTAGCGCATTCCATATCGGAGAAATAGAAGAAATATTAAAAACAAATGGGAGGTCATACATTCTTTTTGAAATGACACCTGGGTTCTTTTCTGCAAATATAGAAAATAAAGAATTTCAGACTGCACTATTTGGGTCTATTATCGATAACGCAAACCCCCTTTCCAAAATGGAGGATGCATTAAATAAAATAAGAGAAGGAATTAAAAATGGTAATATGGATGATGTAGAACCATTTATGAGTGGAGATCTATATAGTGAAAAGAGTGATGTGGAATTGTTAGAAGAAGCTATCGAAAACGAAGATTACGAAGAGGCTGCTAAATTAAGGGATAAAATAAATAAATAAAATATATGGTAAATTTCATTAATAATAAAGAAGATGGTATGGGTATCTACATGAAAGATGTTCGCAAAACCGATTTAATAACCGCAGATAAAGAGGTGGATTTAGCTAAAAGGATTGCTAAAGGCGACAGCAGAGCATTGAATGAATTGGTAAGTGCAAATCTAAGGTTCGTAATTAAAATTGCAAAAAGATACCAAAATCAGGGGGTCCCGATTGCGGACTTAATATCAGAAGGTAATTACGGATTAATTACGGCAGCAAAAAAGTTCGACCACACAAAAGGTTTTAGATTTATAACATATGCTATATGGTGGATTAAACAATGTATAATACAATCACTGAATGACGATTCAAGAACTGTTAGATTACCTGGGAATATGATTAATAAATTATCTAAAATTCGTAAAGATGTTGATTTATTTGAGAAAGAAAACCAAAGAACACCAACAAACTGTGAGGTACCACAAGTTATTGTACCATCTTGTACATCGTTAAACAACCCGATAAACGAAGACGGGGACGAATTGGGTAACCTTATAGAAAATAACATATTCGATAGACCAGATACCATTAAGGGTGAAGAGACTAATGTTAAGAATAGTGGGTTAAATCAAGCGATGAAAAGTCTTTCTGATAGAGAGGTAGAGATAATAAATTGTTATTTTGGTATTACTGGTGAACCTATGACATTAGAACTTATTGGTGAAGAATTTGGGTTAACTAAAGAGAGAATACGTCAAATAAAGGAGTCTGCAATAAGGAAAATTAGAAACAATGTATCTAGTATTATCTAATAGATAATAAATTTTAAAGTTAGGTAAAAGGTAAAAGAGGGTGACACCCTCTTTTTTATTGTTTACTATTAAACAAAAATTATTATAATTTATAGATATTTATATAAAAACAAAAATTATGAAAAAAATAGGGGTGTTTATTGATAAATGGGGGTTTAGAGTAGTGTTCCCATTAATATTGGTTATGTTTTTAAAAACATGTAGTACAAACACAAGAATAGAAAAATTAAATAAAGATTTAATGGTTAAAACACATAAATTAGATAGTTTAATAAATATTTCTATTTCTAAACCATTTATCACTAAAGAAGATATGGTGTTTTTAATAAAAAACACACCAAACTGGAAGACATTAGAATTAGAGGAACTTTCTGATAAAGATAGAATACCGATTAATAAATTAAAAAATGACGAAGAGTAATTAATATGGAACCTAAAAAAGTGTTAAGGGTGCTAAAAAAAGGTAACAAGAGATTTGTTAAGAACCTTTCATTAAATAGGTCCTTATTAAAAGAAACTAAATCTATAAGGGTGGGTCAATCACCCATAGCAATAGTTCTTAGTTGTCTTGATTCCAGAAGTTCTGCAGAAGTAATATTTGACCAATGTATTGGTGATGTGTTTTCTATTAGAGTTAGAGGGAATGTTATTAATGACGACATTTTAGGTAGTATGGAATTTGCTTGTCAACTATCTACTGCCAAAGTAATTGTTGTGTTAGGTCATAGTAATTGTGGGTCAGTTCATGGGGTGTGTAATGGTGAAGTGTCAAGATATTTAGCGGGGATATTGAAGAGTCTAGGGGTGGATGTTGATTCAGTTAGAAACTCTAAACCCCCAAACGAAAGAAACTTTGATAGTATAGAGTTTATTGATAGAGTGACTGTTGAAGATGTTAAACTTACAATAGAAAACATTAGAAAAAATAGTGAGATACTATCCGATATGGAGAATAATTCTGAAATATTAATTGTGGGTGGTATTCATAATTTATCAGATGGTACAATAAAATATTTATAAAATATATTTGAAATATGAAAGTAATTTTTAAATGGATAAAAAATAACCCTAATAGGTTTATGTTTCTCATCCCCATACTATTGGTTGGTGCGATATCAATATCACATGTAGTCACTTGGTACGACATTGCAAACCCTATTAATTGGGCAATCTATTTATCAATTGCAATTGAAATAGGTGCTATGACAGCTTTAGTTGCGGCAACTAATCAGATTAAAGGTGGTGTTTGGTTTATGTTTGGTTTAGTTACCTTTATACAAATGGTTGGTAATATCTTTTACTCATATAAAGAGATTGACGAAACAGGTGAATTATTTAAATCGTGGGTTGAGTTAACCGGACCAATATGGGAATTAATGGGTACAGAAGTAAACGATGTAGTTGGGTTAAAAAGATATTTGGCGTTTTTAGAAGGTGGGTTATTACCTATTATATCATTAACGTCATTACATTTCTTTGTTAAGTATGAAAAACCTGAAGAAGATACTTACAACACAATGTCCGAACACCCTGAAGATGATGTACCAAAGACAGATAAAAAAACTTTTATAGTCGAGGTTAATGATACACCTAAAAAAGAGGTGGAGGAATATGTGGAAAAATATAAAGAAAAAATTACATTTGAATCTGATGTTGATGATGTTTTACCCAACAAAGTTGATGATCCGATAAATGTTGAAATATCCGAAAGGATGGATAATAGAGTTGATGGTTATATTGGGAATGTAGAAGATTTAAAAACTGTCGTAGAAGAAAGTGTTGATGATACAGATAATGAAATTTTAGATAAAGAAGTTGTTAATAGAAAAATAGTTAAACAACCACTGAAACCACCTAAAACTAACATAAGTAGAATAGAGTAATGGTTATTGACAAAGAAACACATAAATTACCAGACACCAACTACTATTCTGTAGAATTCAAGAAAAGACAAATAGTGTTGGGAAATAGTTTTTCCGAATCACATAAACACATAAAAGGTTGGTTAAATAGAATGGGTGGTGAATATAAAAAAACATCTATGTTTACTATTGATAGAAAAGGGGTGATATATCAACACTTTACTCCCGATAATTATTCTGATTTTACAAATAATAAATCAGTAGATAAAAAAATAATATCTATAACTATAGAGAATCTGGGTTGGTTACAAAAAGATTTATTAAAAGATACGTTTTTTGATTGGGTTGGTAATATTTATAAAAGAAGGGTAAAAGTAGTTGATAAACGATGGAGAGGGTTTAATTATTGGGACCCATACACCACTAAACAATTAAAATCGTGTGTGGAACTGATTAATTATCTTTGTGAAGAGTATGATATACCTAAAAAAAGTGTTGGTCACAATACTTATATAGAGGGTATTGAGTTTTTTGAAGGTATTGTTTATAAAAGTAATTATTATAAAGAAAGTACCGATTTAAGCCCAGCTTGGGACCATAAAAAAATGAAAGATAAATTAGAAAATAAAAAATAAATATATGAGTCAACACGATGAAACAAAAAGAATGTTAGGATTGATCAGAGAATCAACCCCTAAAAAAACTGACACCACTAAAAAAATGTTAAGAGAGCAAGTAGAATCTGCAACAGAAAATAAAGAATTAGATTCCGCTGAATTATCTGAAGAAGAGAAAAAATTTAGAGATACTGTTACACCCAGATCGAGTTTTAATTCTTTTAAATTATACCCTAAATCACAAAATGTGGAATTTAGTGGTGAATTTACTGATAGTAAAATAGAGTGGTTTTTCTCATTAGATGATAGTAGAGGTGTTTATATTACTGGTACATTCATTCAGTTAAATGATGGGGTATTAAAACAAATTCAAAAACTAGTTGCTTACTACGAAACTTGGTCGAATGAATGGGCAAACAGAATAGCTGAGGAATATAGAAATGACGTTGTTGACGATGAAAACGCTGAAGATGGTCCAGAAAGTATATCGTCTACGGAATTTGGTGAAGAAGAATTCGGTACCGGTAGTATGGAAGATGAACCTATTGAAAATGTTTAAACCTAAAATAGATATAAAAACTATTTTTATATTAGTGTTGGGTGTTGCAGTAATTTTATTATTACTATTCGGACCATCCAAAGAGATAAACACACACGAAGAAGAAATATTAATTTTAAAAACCCAAAATAGGATATTATCACAAGATAATGATAGTATATCCTCTATTAATATTAAATTAATGAAAGATGTGGTTATTTTAGAAGAAGATGTTGAGGAAATAAATGTTAAATTAGAAGATTCGAATAAAGAAATCGATAAATTAAAAAGAAAGAAAAATGAAATACCATCTAACGTTATTATTATGGATGCTAATGACGTTACCAGCCATCTCGCAGACTATCTCAAAAGGAGAAATTAAAACCACTGTTAATGATAAAGGTGACACATTAGTGATTATGAATTTAGAGGATGCTAAGTTTATACTTAGTGACTTATTACAATATGAAGTTACAGATAGTTTATTAAATATATATGTTGAAAGGGATAGTTTAAACACAGAAAAAATAGCCCTTAAAGATGGTATAATAGAAAAATTGAATTTACAAAATTCTAATTGTAAAGAAATAGTTACTAATCTAGAAGAAATTTTATCTAATAAAGATAGTGAAATTAGTTTAAAGGATGACACCATTAAACAACAAAAAAAAGAAATTAGAAAACAAAAGTTTTTAAAATTTTTAGGTTTAGCTGGCTCAGTTATATTACCCATTTTAACTTTATTGGTATTGACATAGTTTTTTATTAAAATCTTAATATTTATATAGTATATGGATAATAAAAGACTTAAACAAATTATTACAGAATCTTTAACTAAAACCGATGAGGATAAGATTGGTGTTATGATCAGAAAAGAAATAAAGAATGCTTTTGGTAATGACCTTGAAAATAAAGTCTTAAAAATATTAGAAAAAGAACTTAAAGGTACAAAGTTTAGAAAAAAGATAGTAGACATTAATAAAGATGTCCTTGTACAATTACATAAAGAATTGTGGATGAGAAGACAATTTTGGTTAACATCATTAAAATAATGAATAGAGAAAAAATGGATGCTGATTATGGTAAAACAAGAGATGTTATTATTTCTTGTAATAATTGGGAACAATTAAAGGTTGCCGTTAGGATGTTCAACCAACTAAACAAATTACATGATATCCCAGAAAAGGACTTAAATAAGTTGGAGAACTTAATTGGGTTAATGAGGATGAAATGTGATGATGAAGAAATTAGTGAGGACACATCTAAGATTGGTAAAGAATTTAGGAAATATGCGGGACAAGCAGGGTTAAATGATATTGTATTTTCAGAAGAAGAACAATTTGTTGGTGGTGAAGCTGATAATATGACACCAGAAGATTTGGCTAAAAAACATGATGTAGACATAAAGGATATTAAAAAGGAAATGGGTATAGGAACCCAGATAGAAATGGAACACACCGATTCAGAAGAAGAGGCTAAAGAAATTGCAATGGATCACATATCAGAGTATCCTGATTATTATAGTGATGAAAATTATGGTATTGTTGCAATAGAAAACGCTAGAGGTGAAGGTAGGAAAAGAGTAAGAATATCAAAAGAACAAATGGAAGAACTTCATAAAGAAGGTAAATTAGATTTAGAGGGTATATCATTGTCATATCCTAAAGATGTTGCTGAAGCTACATCCGCTGGGGTGTCTAGTGGGTCATATGTTGGGGACGGACCTTTCGGTGATCCAATTACAAGAACCTTTAAAAAGAGTGAAATACGTGTTTCAGTTAACGGCATGAACAAACCAATAGGTAAAATGTTTTCATTTAATGAAGATAAAGAGATTCTGGAAGAAGATGACTTAGATGAGGCAACAACTGTTGCAGGTGTAGGTGGTGTTTATGATACGCCAGGGTTTGCAGATAGTGAGTTTATGGGTACAGGTAAAGGATCAGGTAATAAAGGTACTACACATAGTAAAACTGCGTATCCGGGTGGAAAGTTTGTAAAAATTAAAGATAGGTGTCGAAAATTCCCTTACTGCAACCAAAGTCCTGAGGCTATAACATTATATTCTGAGAATAAAGTTTATGGCGAAGATAAGGTATTGAAGACTGTAAAAAAATCTAATTTAAAAATAAAAAAGTAACATTATCTAATTTTTAGATATTTATAAATAAAACTAAGATGGAAAAGAAATTTTTAACTAAAAAAACAAAAGTAATCATTAGAGAAGAAGAAGAACCTAATGGGTTGAAAGTTGCTAATAGAGTAAGAAAAGAAAGTGGTACATTTAATAGTGACGCTTTAAAGACTTTTGATAAAAAAATAAGTAACTATTATGACTTTGATAGTGAGGAGTTCATCGAACCAAAGATGGATAGGGAACAAGATCAAACAGACCCATTGGATGTCTACGATACAGAAGCTTTAGGAGCTGGTAAAATGTATGGGTTAAAATACGATAATGAAGATACAGATGTGTATGATTCATTTGAAGAAAGAAATGATGATTTAAATGATACATCGGAATATGATGACTTATTTGGCACACATGACGGTTTTGGAGAGACAAAAGATAAAAATGACACATATGAAAGATTAAAAGATGCGTCTAAAAAGTATAAAGAATATAAGTATGACCTACCAACGGAATATCAAAAAACCCCAAGGGTAAGAGTAACAAAAGGTGTAAACGAAAACAAAATGAAAAGATTAAACTTTAAACAAGAATTCGAAAACGAATACGAAATGAAACAATTAATTCCAGAGGGGTATAAAGTTGATGGACACACATTTCTAATGGCAGACGGTAACCAAACGTTCAAAGTGAGATGGGATGAATCTTTAAATGAAGGTACGATTCTTAATTCAAAAAACAAAACTCAAATCAATGAGGATGTTGACAAAATGAAAAAGTTATTTAATTACAAACATTCAGACTCAATGGGTAAGTCCACTGATTACACTGAAGAAACCAAATTATTTAAAACGTTAATAGAGTCAACAAGAGGTAAAAATTTGTTATAAGACATTTCCATAATTTATTATAAGGTGAGTTTATCTCACCTTTTTTATTTTCTATAATATTTATATTATATGAATTTGAATTTCAAAAACATTTTAACAGAATCGATAATAGACGATTTAAACATATCTAAATTAGATAAGGTTGCATTAAAGGTTTTTAATGTAATTAAAGATGATAAGTTTTATTATCCTAATCAGACTAAACCATGGGTTATGACAGATGGTCAGCGTATTGTTAAGGCTTCTGAAATGTTAAAAATCGGTGATTACGATTATCTATATAGTATATATGATTTTTTTAATACATATGGTCATGTATTATTCCAAGATATCCCAAAAGAGATACCAAAAAAAGTAGTACCATTTGACCCAGATTATGAACACATTTTAGGTGCAAAACTATTAAAATATTATTACGATAACTATAATGGTAAAATACTATTTTCAAACGAAACTGGAGATTTTGAATGTAGTGTAATTTCTGGTGACATAAATGAGTCAATAATGGAAGAGATGTACACTGTTGAGATTAGAAACTCAACCATAGAAACCTCTATATTTGTCAATATGTTCCCAAGTAAAAGGGAACCAAATAAATTAGGGTGTGATTATTTATCTATGAATGATGAATTAAGTGAATTCATTCCTATATATAGAGAAACTGACGAAGAGGGTTACGAAGAACTAGTTGCCACCAAATATTTAGATATTGATTTTCCTAAAGATATGGGTGATGGGTCGTTAAAAAAATATTTTGATGATATAAACAAATCGGTAATAGAAGAAATGATAATACCTAATAATGATTTAATGGTGGAATATTTTAACAACTATGAAGGTTAAAAATAAAAAGATATGTTATTAAAAAAAGGAGATAGTGGTTCAAGTGTAAAAGAGTTACAAACGTTATTAGATGATAATGGTTTTTGGACATACCACACAATTACAGATTACTTTGGGAGTGTAACTGAAACCGCAGTTAAGAATTTCCAATCAGATAAAAAAATAATAGTAGATGGTTTAGTGGGTGATACAACTTATAGTTATCTATTAAACGGTGTAAAAAATGATATTATGTTAAAAAAAGGTGATACTGGGTCAGAAGTTAAAGAAGTACAACAAATGTTAGGGGTAACCGCAGATGGTATATTCGGTTCAGGGACAGAAGACTCAGTTAAGGATTTTCAGACAGACAATGGATTAGTTGCTGATGGTATTGTGGGTCCAAAAACTTATGAAACTTTAGTTAATCGATCTATGGGTGTTGATATAGATACGGATAGAACTGACTTTGATGACTCTGATGATAGAGATGATAAATTAAATTATTTAGGTTCTTATATCACAGAAGATGGTTTAGAAATAGATAAAGCCTATTTGGATGGTAATGAATATGTAAAAGATTATGGTAAAATTGATCCAGAGAATTTCTTTATACATCATACCGCAGGGTGGAACAACCCTTACAATACCATTAATAGTTGGAATAAGGACGATAGAGGTCGTGTGGCAACACAATATTGTATTGGCGGAACAAGTGTTAAGGTAGGTAGTTATGGTGACGATAAATACAACGGACAAGTTGTTGAGTGTTTTCCTGATAACTATATTGGTTGGCATTTAGGTAAAGTAGGTAATTTTGATATGTCTAAATATTCTTCGGCAGTTGAAATTAACAACTTTGGTTATGTAACTAAGAAGAATGGTAAGTATTATAATTATGTTAATGCTGAGATACCTGAAAGTATGGTATGTGACTTAGGGTATGAATTTAAAGGGTATCAATATTGGCACGAGTATACTGATGAACAAATAGAAAGTTTAAGGTTATTAATAAAACACGCAAAAAAAATATATCCTGACATTGATATGTCTGCAGGGTTACCACAGCTATTAAAAGATGGGGTTCACCCTAAAGATGCTTTTGGTTTTAATGACGATGCCTATAATGGTAGGGTAAAAGGTTTGTGGACACATACGAATGTTCGCAAAGGTAAATATGACTGTTATCCTTGCCCAAAGTTAGTAGAAATGTTAAAAGAGTTATAAAGTATTTATAAATGTTATGAATGTTACTATATTTTTAAAATGAATAGCTCTGAATTTATGGATTATATCACCGCCCCATTAACGTATGAACAAATGCATCTGTTGTATCGAGCCAATAATATAAAGTATGAGAGGTGTAATCTTTATAATGAATTCATTATGTCGCTCAACATAACGATCAACGACACATATCTAGGACCAGAGTATATTAATAGTGAAAAAGAAGTGATACAACATTTTAAATGGTGTTTGGATAAAGTTATTGATAACTTTAAAGAAGAAAATATTATTTTTGAAGACACTGCAGAGGTGGAAGACTACTTTTATTTTTTTTATAATGAAATATTTTATAAATCTGAAGATAGAAAAAATAATTTAAGTAAATTAAATAGTTTAGCTTATCTATCGTTTGATTATCACAGATTAAAATCTAGATCTGATATTGACGTTTTAATCGAAGTATATAAATTATTAGATAAAAGTTTAAATAAAAAGGTAAAAACATAGGGATTACTATTTATTTTCTAAGTTAAATGTTCTATAGTTGTACATATGAATAATAAACTTAAGTTTTTAGAGATAATGTTATCTGATTTAGTATCCGAAAGAGATACAAAGGAAATGGAGTTAAATAGGGTATTAAATGATGAAACATCCCATACTATACATAGAAAAATAGACTTTGATATCTTATTAGGTGATGTTACTATGACAAATAATAAGATTAAAACATTAAGTGAATATATGGGTACTTTAATGGACCCGGAATTAAATAATAACAATAATAACAATGATTAAAATTAATTAAAATGGAATTGTACGAAGAATTAAAAAATTTAGTATCTAATTTAGAAGAAGATGCTAGTAAATTTTACGAAAAAGGAAATAAAGCAGCTGGGACAAGAGTAAGAAAAAGTTGTCAAGACATTAAAAATTTGTGTCAAGACATCAGAGTAGATGTTTCTAGTAGAAAGAACTCTGAAGTGGTAGCTTAAATTATAACGTTATGGATATACTTAATAGAGTACTATTATTACTTTTCATTCTCTCAGCTTTAAATATACTAAGACATGGGTTCTTTTTAATAAGAAGTTTTAGGAGTGAAGAAAGATTCGTCTTAGATAAAAAATCTTTACTTTATTTAGGTGTATCTATATCGTATTTTTTAATGTCAATAATAAATGGAATAATTTTATAATATATGTTTCAAGAAAAATTAAACGAATTAAGGCCTTATGTAACTGGAATCAGGTTTGTAAAAGACTTACCAGTTGTAGATGTAGTTTTACGCGATGCTTGGGATATGTTTGAATCAGAAACGGTTATTTATAAACCCAGTAGTAGTAACCAAAACTATTTCATGGTTCACCCTAAAAATCCGAAGGACTCTTTGGATATTGTTTTGAGTCATGTTGAATACGTAATAGATTTTAATATAGAGAAGGAAAATAAGCTTACGTTATTAAAGGCTAAGATAGAAGAATTAAAAATGTTATTTACGGAAAAACCTTTAAAGGATTTAGAAAATCTAAAGTTTTTGATTGAACCTATCCCTGAGATAACCCTAAAGGATATACCTATATCACCCTCTAATAGAGTGGTTAATGGGGTAGAACTCCCACCGACTAAACAAAGTATGAATGGTGTAAAAAAAGAAGTAAAAGAGGAAGTTTAATTCCTCTTTTTTTTATTCCTCTAATTTTTCTTGTATTGTGTGGATTAACCACGTAGAACCTGAAATTAAACAAGAATCTAAAAATATAGATAAATACATATTTTCTAATCCATTAGAATAAAATGGTGAAAATTCGGTATAACCAGTAATTTGTGACCCTAAAGATAGGAAAAATCCTACCCACCAAGGGGTACACATCATACAAGTAAATAACTTCCCAAAAAAACTGGGGTTATAGATTTCTGCGGTTTCTCTTAAACCACTAAATATTGTTCCGAATACTACAATATTAGATATTGAGTAACCGACCAAGATAATTAATAATAATTCCATACTGTTTATTTTATTAAATTTTTTATGATATTTATTATTATAATAATAGTTAATATGAAAGTAATAGTAAATAGGAATCAGTATGAAAAAGTGATAAAGGAAGGTAGAGGATATTCTAAATCTGTTGAATCATGGGGTGATTATGTTACGGATGAATTATTACCGATGATATTAAAACAAGATGTTGATGAGGATGTTTATTCATTGAAAAAACTATCTTTAAAACTAAAAGGAAAAGATTTTTACGAAAAGATACCAATAGACAGTATTATAGTAACGGTTATAATACAAGAAAGTGAAGATGATGAAGCTTCAGTAGATATGGGTTATAACCCATATCGGACCCAAATAATAGAAAATGAAGACGGTAGTTACAATATTATAGATGCTGAGTTTGACGTAATATTAACAATACCCAAAGAAAGAGAAACCATTAACTACCAAACATTACATTATTATGTTTCTTCATTCTTTTCACATGAGTTTATGCATCTCTATGAATGGGTTAATAGGGGGTTAGAGAACCCAAAAGAACTAAAGGGTTGTGAAGAATCATACCAAAACGGACACATTAATGGTGATGCGGTAGATAGGATAGGGTATATGTTATACGTTTCTTTATCTTTTGAATTAAATTCATTTGTCCAACAAGCTGCGACTATGATATCTAAGAGAAACCCAGAAAATAGACAACAATTTATGACTTATTTAAAAGAATTACCTATGTATGAGTTTGCAGAAACGATGGTTAACTATAATTCTGATACTTATTTAGAAGAAATTAATAACTTACCTAAAGATAGGTTAATAGAATTAAATAAAATGATATTGTGTTATTACTATAAAGAAGGTAAATTACCTAAGTTTAAACCTGTAGATAAATTTTTATCTGATATAAATAAACATTTTATGGTCAGGGGTGAAGGTTTAAAAAGAAATTTATTGAGATTAATTACAGTAGTATGAAAAGAATTATTTTAACAGAAAGTCAATATAAAAGATTAGTTAGACAACCTTTAAATGAACAAAAAAACGAGGGTGAAATTATATATCTGAATCGGTATAGTGAAGACGACATATATAGTGGCAATGTTATAAAATTTTTAAATTCTTTAAAAAAGGGATTATGGAATAAATTTAATAAAAATCTTTTTATTAAAAAAATAGATGATTATCAGGACTCTGGTTTTGATTTTTTACTGGTGTATATTGATATTGGTAAATATAGT
>PVMK01115822.1_pt1 | contig 25555 bp, 25 predicted proteins | sample 1853481 | NCBI WGS metagenome assembly PVMK01 (sample SAMN08533507, study PRJNA380276) | Marine sediment metagenome, whole genome shotgun sequencing project.
GTCTTCGTTATAAATACGGGCGGCAATGATTTCCTTGTTTGTAATTATCGCTTCCAGGGTTAATCCGATTTGCTCATTATCAAAATTCCACAGGGGCGCTGCCAGCGCCGCAGATTGAGTTTGAATCATGCTTTGAATATTTGAGTGCAAGAGTTTAATTGCGTTCTTATGAGCCATTAACTCTATTGCACTGAAGACGCCACTTATCGATAGAAATATCAATGGAACTGTGACGCGTAGAAATCTTCCGCGCAGTGAAGATTTTTTACCTGCGTGTAACATCACACTTCCAGCGAGAGCTAAATTGCAAGCTTGGATTGATAGTCGAATAACGGCCTGGCATAACGTATTATAGACTGCAACAGGTAACAATTTTGAAGATGATCGTAATGACCAATATGAAAAGTATTTTTGGGGTTATAGTATTTTCTCCTCGAATACAGCAACGCAATTGAAGAAAATTCACGATAAAATGGTAGATGAGGGTATTGAGCCAATTGTCATAGAAGAATGATTCGATGACGCTTACGGACTTAGAAAGCTTGCTGGCGAACGTCTCGATGCTGTCTATTCCAATCGTGATCGGGGTCGTATGATCCTCAACGTCGAGAAAATTGACAGTAAAGTTCGATACGCCGGCCAGCATCAGGGGATTTATTACTACTCGGGTTTTCGAAAAACATTTCCCGATCAGAGCCTGCTGGATCGATTCGAAATTGCCTGGAAAGATCCATATCAAAGTGGCTTGGCAAAAGAAATTATTGAATCTTACGGCCTGGAACCTGCGACTATGGATTAATTCCAGGATTCGTTATCGTAATTGTTATCAGCTATAATTCTTTACACTGCCATTGACCCTGAGAGTTATCAGAACAAGGGTGCCTTCTTTAAGAGGAGAAAAAAATGCGGATATGGTCGCCTGGAAAATGCCTGATAATTACAGTTGTTCTATCATTTTTCGATATGAACGCCGCCTATTCCCAGGACACTCTTAAAATGAGTTACTTTGGAATTCCCCCCCACGTAGTTAAACTTGATAATGAAGCACCCAAAGGCGCTGCTGTCGCCTATTTTAATGAGTATATCGCTCCATCTATCGGTCTTGCAGTTGATTGGGATATCCAGGCTACACCCCCTACACGGATATTTGATCAATTAAAAAGCGGCGAAAAAGACGCTTTGATTTTTTTGGGCAAGACCAAAGAACGCACAGAATTTTTGCATTATCCAGATCCCTATCTTACGGTCCCAGAAACCCTGGCTTTTAAAATTGGCAACTCCCCCAATGAGATTACCAAAGTAGACGATCTATTTGGTTTGACCATCGGCTTCGTGGTTGGGGGCCGGATTCCTGATGCGCTACAGGATGATAGGATATATTTTAAACTGCTCGCAGGTAATCGTTTGTTTGAGCGCAATGTAGAGAAACTACTGGCTGATCGGGTTGATGCCGTCTATGCTCCTCTTTCAACGGCTCTTACCAGCATCATAGAGAAAATGGACGTATCCGACCAGGTGACCCTTGTCCCTCTTGAGTTTCTTGAACCGGTTAATTTATACACGGTTTTCTCTAAAAAATCAGTTAGTGAAAGCACAATTAAAAAGTACAATCAGGCGTTGGAGAAGGCCATCAGGAAAATAAATTATCTGGACTACATCGACAAATATCAGACAAGTGCTGAATAGAATTAATTGCAGATAACCCGACTAGTAAATTCCCTGTTCTTAAACTTCGATCTGAATGGTGTCGATAAGCCAGTCTCTAACGGTACTAATTTCCGCCCGTTGTCGGGTGTTTCCTGAGGAACGCAGATAGTAGGTTGTTGTCAGAGCGTACCGGCCATCAAATGGCTGTACCAGCTCGCCGGAATCCAGATACTGGTCGATGAAAGGCCGCCTCCCCAGCATGATGCCATCGCCTTTGATCGTTGATTCCAATGCCATAAGTGAACCGTCGAACGAAGTGCCAACGGGCACTTTGTGATCCCGCAGTCCAAACCGTCTGAACCAGCGATGCCAGTCCTCACGATACCCCAGGACATGAAGCAAATGCAGGCCAGGGACATCCGCGGGCTTTGAGCAGGGGTGTCTTTTCCAGCAGGGCATTGCGAACACACCGGGCAACCTCGACCCTTATCAGCTTATCCTCATTCGTGCTTTTCGTGGCTGATGTAAGGGCGGTGATTTCGAGATCCACGTGAGACTGCTGTTTCCTGAGGTAATCACTGTCCAGGGTCACGATTCGCAACTGTATGCCGGGATGTTGGCTCCGGAAGTGGGCCAGCCGGGGAATCAACCATAATGTGGCTACGCTGGGGGTACACTGGATGGTGACAACATGTGCCAGGATTTCAGGAAACAGCTGGTCGGTTACCGCATCCAGGCGATCCAGTGCCTCGTGCACTGCCAGCCGGTACGCTTCCCCCACCCCGGTAAGTGACAGCCCGCGATTGCGGCGAATAAAAAGCTGGGCGCCGAGGTAGGTTTCCAGGTTCCTGATTTGCTGGCTGACTGCGGCCTGGCTTATCCCCAGCTCTGATCCGGCATTGGAAAAATTCAGGTGTCGCCCAGCCGCCTCGAAGGCACGCAACGCATTTAATTTGGGTCGTTTCATCGATTTCCTTTGGTATAAGTAAAACTTATCCGATTCTGAAGAAATTATCGTTTGTATGCAAGTAGAGGGGAACAGTAAGCTACGCAACAATTCCAGATCAGGAAACTAACGTGCAATATTTCAGCTTTATTGATGAAACCCAGGCCCGGGCTGTCCACGAAGCGTCGCTGGAGATACTGGAGGAAACAGGGCTGCTGGTTCGCAATGAAAAAGCCCGGCGGCGATTTGACGAGTTCGGGGCCAATGTGGATCACAGTACCGAGATGGTGAAAATACCGGCGGCTGTCGTTGAGCATTATCGCGCCATGGTGCCATCGACAATTACATTGCGTGGCCGTGATCCCGACAATGATGTCACTTTCCCAAGAAAACAGCCGGTCATTGCTACAGCGAGTTCGGCGCCGGATATTGTTGACCCGGTGACCGGGATTACCCGGCGGGCGACATCCCAGGACATCGCCAATATTGCCCACCTGGTAAATAACTTGCCGGGATTCGATGTCTTTTCAATTTCTGTATTGGCAGATGACGCGCCCAAGGACCAGTTCAGCCTGTCGCGGTTTTACCCCGCATTGAAAAATTGTACCAAGCCGGTGCGTACCTCGGTTTACAACATTCGTGAAGCAGAACAGGTGTTGAAACTGGGTGAGCTTATTGCCGGATCCAAAGAAGCATTCTGGGAGCGTCCTTTCATTAATTTCGGCTATTGTTCCATCGTTTCGCCATTAACCATGGATTTCGACAGCACTGAAACGTTGATGTATTTCGCCGAGAATGGAATCACTGCCTATGGCACGATCGCCCCCATGGGCGGGCTAAGCACGCCGTTGACGTTGGCGGGTATGTTAACGATTATGAATGCGGAGTGGCTGGCGGCAGCGACCCTTGCGCAAATGTCGAGAGAAGGCACCGCCCTGATTTACAATTTCCTTCCGGTATTCGCCGATATGCGTGACGGCGCCTATGCGCCCGGCGCAATTGAAATAGGAATGATGAATTCTGCGGTGTGTGAAATGGGACGGTTTTATAATGTACCGTCCGGAGGATACCTGGGGTTGACCAACTCCAAGATCAGCGATGCCCAGGCCGGGTTTGAAAAAGGCATGTCGCCATTACTGGGAGCGGTTTCCGGCGTCAGTTTTATCGTTATGGGCGGATTGCTGGATGCATTGATGTCTTTTGATTTTGGCCAGGCAGTAATCGACAACGAAATTGCACTGATGATCAAGAAGGTAAGAGAGGGGTTCGATTTTTCCAGTGAAACCATGGCAGTGGAGGAAATTAAGAATACCGGACCTGCCGGGGTGTTCGCAGCCAACCCTGAAACCCTGGAGCGAATGACCACAGCCGTGTTTTTGCCTGACCTGGCCGATCGTAATTTACGGGAAACCTGGGCAGAAGGAGGGGAATCTACCATTCATCAACGGGCAATGGACAAGGCGCTGGATATAATTTCCGTCACAAACGCCGCTGCCCTGGACCAGGAAGTGGATCAACGCATACATGCCGAGTTTGAAAACCTGGTTAAAGGGGATTCAGTGGTTCCCGATGGATGGGATCGCATTGCGGCGGTGGAAACAACGCGAAAGCGACGAGTCAATCGGCGCCGTGCGGCCGGTTGACCCATATCAGTTACACAATAAGTAAAACATACAATCCATGACCGATTTTCCGGCGCACTGCCGCATCGCCGTTATTGGTGGCGGTGCTGTTGGCTCAAGCATTGCTTATCACCTGTGTGATGCGGGTGTGAGTGACGTCATCCTGATTGAAAAAACCCGCCTAACCGAAGGCGCGACCTGGCACGCGGCGGGACTGGTAGGCCAGTTTCGCTCCCACCAGGGTTTGACCCGGTTGATGCAGGACAGTGTAAAGCTGTATAGAGAACTGTCATCTATCACCGGGCAGGAAACGGGCTGGAGGGAGGTGGGAAGCCTCCGTGTCGCTGCCAGTCAGGATAGATGGCTGGAATTCCAGAAAGCCCATACTGCGGCTCGCAGTTTCGGCTTCGAAATGGAGTTACTCACCCCCGATGAAACGCAAAACCTGTACCCATTGGCCGAGACTGGGGACCTGGTCGGGGCAGCGTATATCGCAGATGACGGTTATGTCGACCCCAATAGCCTGACCCAGGCTTTCGCCCGGGGCATACGAAAGAACGGCGGAAAAATTTATGAAGGGGTCCAGGTAACAGGCTTAACCTGCGACAAAAATCGGATCACCCATGTGGTTACCGATCACGGCACCATAGAAGCAGACATAGTGGTCAACGCTGCAGGAATATGGGCGCGACAGGTCGGCTGGATGGCAGGTATCAACCTGCCTGCGGGGCTGGTGCATCACCAGTATCTGGTGACAGAGAAAAGTGAGTTGATCCCTGACGATTTGCCCACATTCCGGGATCCCGATGCCCGGTTTTATGTCAAGCCCGAACCCGGCGCACTGGCGGTCGGTGGATGGGAACGCGGGACACCGGCAATCGATCCGGTAGCGGGTCTTGACCTGGACAAGGTACGGCATCTGTATGACGGTGATACGGATCGATTGATGGAATTCTTCGAGCCTGCAGCGAAGCGCATCCCTGTTTTGAACGAACTTGGTTTACGTACCATAATTAATGGGCCAATTCCCATTTCGCCGGACGGCGAACCGGTGATGGGTCCGGTCCCCGGATTTGAAAACCTCTTTGTTGCCTGTGCCTTTACTTCGGGAATTGCCGCAGCCGGGGGTGCGGGCAAGGCCATGGCAAACTGGATTCTGGAAGGCGATCCGGGCCTGGACCTGTGGGCGTTTGATGTGCGTCGATTTGGGCCGCTGCACTGCAACCCGCGATACCTGCATGACCGGGCGGTTGAAAGCTACAGCCGCTACTACGATATTCCCTGGCCAGCCCGGGAAGGCAAGGCGGCGAGGGGCGTCCGGCGCAGTCCTCTGTACCAGACCCTGAAAAGCAGGGGGGCCGTATACGGTTCCAAATTTGGCTGGGAACGACCGAAGTGGTTCAATCGTGGTGGGGATACTGTGGATCCGGGATGGACTCGAAAGGGGGAGGGCAAAACCATTGGTTACGAGCACCGCGCGGCCCGGGAGGGCGTCGTCACTATCGATATGAGCTCTTTCACCAAGTTCGAAATCTCCGGCCCGAAAGCCTGTGAATTCCTTCAGCTCGTCGCTACCGCGAATGTTGATAAAGCAATGGGTGGCGCAGCCTACACCCAGTTGTGCAATCACAAAGGGGGAATCGAAGCCGATGTCACAATCATACGCCGCAGTGAAAACTGTTTCTGGCTGATTACCGGATCAGCTTTGGGAATACGCGATGGCGCCTGGCTGCATAAAAACGCATCGAACTGGCCCGGTATCCAGATACGCGATATTACCTCCCAGTACAGCGTGATTAACCTGATGGGTCCACTATCGCGGAAAGTCATGGAAAAAGTCACCGATGCTGACATCAGCCATGAAGGACACCCATTCATGACCGCCCGGGAAATCAATATTGGCTATGCACCGGCTTTGGCTTATCGCGTTACCTATGTTGGCGAGCTCGGCTGGCAGCTCTATATTCCCAGTGAGTATGTCCAGAATGTCTATGAACCCCTGCACGAAGCAGGAGAAGAATTTGCTATTACTGATATCGGATACAGCACCATAGATAGCCCGAGACTGGAAAAACGCTACCTCGCCTGGGGGGTAGATATCACACCCCAGTACAACCCCCTCGAAGCAGGCCTGGGGTTTGTGATCGACTGGAATAAACCGGATTTTATTGGTGCGGACGCGCTTGCCCGGATCAGGGATCAGGGAGTCAAACAAAGGCTGATTTGCCTGACACTGAAAGATCCGCTAGCGGTATTTGGAGGCGAAGCGATACTTGTTGACGGAAAGCCGGTTGGCCAGGCTACCAGTGGAAACTATGGTTATAGCGTAGATAAAAGCATCGTACTGGGATATGTGCCTGAACAACTGGCAACTGCGCACGACTTCGAGGTGGAGGCGTTTGGAAAAACCAGTCTCGCCACACGCATTGACGGCGCGCCCTACGATCCCGGACGTCAAAAGATTCTCGCTTGAGATCGACATGATTTACCGAATTTGACTGATAGATAAATCGCGTGACTAAGTGAAGCTTGCCCGCTTTCGAATGTTTTGAACTCCCCGGATTTCTGGATCACCCATTCCCACTGATTCGTGGTACCGGCTGGTCTGTTTCATACTGGACCCACCTTCGACATCCGGCTTGTTAGTGAGTATTGGGCTGCCTATCCTGCTGTCAGCGGCCAGGGGCGTATGGATTCGATTGCAGCTCCTATCCTGAATGGCGTGATGTCGTCAAAAGGCCGCCCGATTATCTGCACCCCGGTCGGCATTCCCCCGTCGGTTTTTCCGGATGGTACGGCAAGCACCGGACAGCGGCTGAACATGTTGAACAGGATGGTCAGCGTGGTATGGTTGATCTCGATCTGCTGCCCGTTGACCTCGAGGTTGTCCCAGGGTTTCATGTCTGCCGGGATTTCCTGGACGGTGGTGGTCGGGCAGACAAAGGCGTCATAGCGCTCAAGCAGCGGGCCGAAATGATCACGCCAGACTTCCCCTGCAACAGTGTGTGCCTGGCGGAACTGGTCCGCTGTTACAGACAGGACCTGTTTGGCGAAATAGGGGGTGTAGTCACATAGCTGTTGCGGGAAATCATTGACCGCCTGCTCGAAAACGGGCTGGTTCAGGTGGTCCCCATAGTGACCCGATGCTGCAATGGCGTCTGCGGCCCAGTGGGTGTCGATTTCTTCAACCAGGGCCCCGGCCTCTTTCAGGGCATCAATGGTGGCGTGAGTCTCGCGCTGGACACCGGGTGAGATTTCATAGCAGCCAAGGTCTGCAGACCAGGCGATTTTCATGCCTTTCACCCCTTCCAGCTTTTCGGGTATGTGTATTTGGTCTCTCACCGAAGCATGATCCAGGGGGTGCTGCCCGGATATTGCATTCTGCATCAGGGCGCAGTCTCCCACGGTGCGTGTCATGGGGCCAATATGGTTATAGACATCAAAGGAAGCCCCCGCCTGCTGGGGGTTGCGCCCGTAGGGCGGCTTGAATCCCACTACCCCGCACATCGCCGCGGGCTGCCTGATGGAGCCGGCACTGTCGGTACCGGTTGCGAGTACGGTACTACCCGCCGCGAGGGCGGCGGCAGACCCTCCCGAGGATCCGCCGCAGGTGTAGTCCGTGTTCCAGGGATTACGGGTAACCCCGTACAGCCGGGAATAACACACCCATGCCCAGCAAAATTCCGGGCAGGTGGTACGGGCATGGACAATTGCTCCGGCATCCACCAGGCGTTGTACGCTGGGATTGGTATGGTTGTCTGTATGCTCTTCATGCATCAACGAGCCGCTGGCACTGCGCTTTCCTGCAATTGCGGTATCATCCTTTACCGCCAGGGGCAGTCCGGCCAGGGTGGCTGCCTCACGAGCAGGGGTCGCATATTGCTTTTCAGCCTGTTTGGCCTGGACCAGCGCCTCCTCGAAATAGCGATCTGCGAAGGCATTGATATTCGGTTCTATCTGTTCTGACCTGGAAATTATCGCCTGCATCAGTTCCAGTGGAGACAGGTCCCTTGTGCGAAAAAGTTGCAGCAACCGGGTGGCGGGTAACTCAACAATATTGGTATCCGGCATGATATCTAGTTTTCCATGGGCGATAGAACATGAGTGACAGAACAGGCACCTCAAACGATGATTATTCCTAGTGTAGTGTCCTAATCTAGATACACCAATCAGAGCCTCCCAAATGTTCCAAGACAAGGCGCAGTCTGCAGCCAGGGGTTGTTCCCCTGGCAAAGGCTGCAACGCAGGGTTGGGACATTTGGGCGGTTCCCTTCGGGCGAGACGATATGCGGCCATCTACTTTGTTGCGTGTCTTATGAAGGGCCTAAAACAATATTTTTTGGCCATTCATGGCGAAACGCGTCGTGTATCTGACCGCATATTGACTCGCTGATTAGTGCATCTAGATTAGGACACAACACTAGTATACTCGTTCCATGTTTTCCGCTCACTTTTCGATTCCGGCAGGCTTTGGCCAGGGGTAACACCAGGTGTATAACAAACCAATCGTTGCCGATAGTTTCGACGTTCCCCTGTTGCTTGAGACTGATCGCTGCAGGCTCAGGCCCCTGGTCATAGATGATGTGGAGCTGGATTATGACGCGGTCATGACCAGCGCAGAACGCCTGAAAACGATATTTCGGCCCGGCGGCAACTGGCCCGATGGGTTGACCCTGGACCAGAACAGGATCGAGCTGGGCTGGCACCAGGTGGAATTCCAGTGCCGGACGTCGTTTGCCTATACCGTGGTTGCGCTGGATGAATCACAGGTTCTCGGTTGCATGTATATCTATCCTTCGTTCAGGGAAGACCATGATGTAGAAGTGACCCTGTGGGTGCGCGAATCCGAAGCCGGTACAGCCCTTGATGATCACCTGTTTGAAACTGTTTTCAACTGGATAGATAATGTATGGCCGTTCGAAAACCCGGTATATCCCGGCAGGACTGTTTCCTGGGATAGCTGGAGTACGGGCGAATAGGATAAGATTACCGTTGCTAAATAACGCCGACCGGAGACCAGGATGACAATTCTGAAATTGCATTCAGAACCCTTGCAGGACCAGTGGCTCGATGCATACGGGCATTTGAATGAAGCGTATTACCTCGTTCCATTCAGCAATGCGAGCTGGATTATTCAGGAGCACTTTAAAATAGGGGTGCCCTATTTCGAGGAAACGGGGTGTGCGATATACACAGTGGAAACCCACATGCGCTACCTCAATGATGTCAGGAAACCGGCAGTCATGAAAATAGAAACCATGATCCTCGGTTCAGACGCAAAAAAAATCTGGTTTGCACACCAGATGGTGGTGGAAGGCACGGTCTGCGCCACTGCAGAATTCATGTGTCTGCACTACAACACCCGTGAAGGCAGGACCACTCCGATGCCGGACACTGTCCAGGCCAGCCTGAAGGCCGCCCGGATGCCAGAATTGCCAGACTGGGTTGGCAGGCAAATCAGCCTGGTAAAAAAGAAACGGACCTAACGGTTGTGATAATCGTTGTTGTTCGATCTACAGGCCATATCGTAGCGCTGCATGACTGCGGATCGCTGTTGTGGTTTGCCTTTCAAGGCATCCGCCTGACGCAGAAGATCCTGGCAGCGATTGCCGTCGTAGGCCGGCCGATTCGGGGATCCGCCGCATCCCGCTGCGACCAGTGAAAACAACGCAATGGAAATAATAACAATCTGTTTTTTCATAGGGTTCCGTGGATCGTTTACCTGATAAATCCGGCTTCAGTAAGTCCCCTGGATACTTCGGCGGCGAGCTCCGATATTAGTTTTTCCAGGGAGTCCGGGTCAATGGTTTTCGACTGCGCCGACCACATCAGCGCCTGGGACCTGCGATCATAAAGATTGGTTTCCAGCCTGACGATGACGTGATTGGTGGTATAGCCCGGTACATGGACATAATCGTAGACAGTCCGGTAATAGCCGCGAAAAGAATCGTAATATCTAAATGGCACGGCTTCCATGCGAGGAGGATGGTAGACAGATTCCTTATCCACCCCCAGGGCATGGGTTACCAGCAGCGCATCAACGTCGACCGACGACAGGTTCTCTGCAAGAGTTTCAACACTAAAGTCATTTTCTTGCGGAAACTGGACATAGCCGGCGACGGCATTGACCCCCTTTTCATCCAGCATTTTCACGAAAGCGTCTTCATAGATTTTACGCTTGTGGGAATCATCCGATATTCCCACCACCAGAACGCTCTGCACCGGGGCGGCACGGTCCTCATCAACCCACACCGAGGTCAGCTCGGTTGATGAGCAGGCACCGAGCAGGAGTAGCGCTATGGTTGCCAGCCAGGCACGCAGGTGGTTGAAGCAGGTAATTCTTGATCCTGGTTTCAGTTCATACATTATGATTTTCGGTGCTGTGGACGTCATGGTAATCACTTGAGTTTCCGATAGAGTCCATGCGCAATTGTACCCAATATCCGGCACCTATAAAGCCGGCTGCATATTCGCCCGGCTTCCCTGGTATTTCAACACTGTTGTCTGATGATATCTATCGGTTATACTGTGTCGGTTGCCTTTCATATCCTCGATTTGAAGGCTGGTGAGGTCATCTACTACACAATAAACTTATTGGAGAATTAAACCATGAAAAAAACAAGCCTGTTTTCAGGGCTGATTGCCAGTGCATTCCTGCTGTTTTCAAGCAGTACGATTGCCCAGGACTGCGAGGAAATCGTCCTCGGGGCTGCAATTTCCCTGACCGGTAAATATGCCACCAACGGTGTTCACGCTAAGAATGGCTATGAGTATGCGATCACGAAGATCGCAGAAAGCGGCGGCGTTAACGTCGACGGTCAATGCCACAACTTTCGGGTTATCTACTATGATGACGAATCCAAGGGCGACCGGGCAGCAACCCTGACCGAGCGACTGATTAGCCAGGACAAGGTTCAGTACATGCTTGGACCCTATTCTTCCGGGATGACCAAGGCGATTGCACCGGTTACCGAAAAGTACCAGATTCCCATGGTTGAAGCCGAAGGGGCATCCCGTTCACTGTTCAACAAGGGATACAAGTACATATTTGCAGTGCTATCAACCTCTGAGCAGTACCTCGCTTCTGCAGTTGCCCTGGCCGGGGAAAAGGCGAAGGAATCCGGTAAGGATCCATCTTCAGTCAAAGTTGCCATTGCAGTCGAAAACGATCCGTTTTCACTGGACATTCGAGCAGGGGTTTCTGAAGACGCAGCCAGACTTGGAATGAAAGTGGTCATTGACGAACAGCTGCCACGCGATCTTTCGGACATGAGCGCAATCCTGACCAAGGTCAAGTTGCTGAAACCTGATCTATTAATCATTAGTGGTCATTCCAAGGGAGCCGCTACGGCGGTACGCCAGATTGGTGAGCAGAAGATTGACGTGCCGATGATTGCCATTACCCATTGTGAAGCAGCAGATGTGGTTGGCAATTTTGGTGCTGCAGCCAACGATATCCTGTGTGCAACCCAGTGGTCAGAGTCGCTGAGTTACGAAGATTCACTTTTCGGAACTGCCGCGAATTATGAGATGGAATTCAAGGAGGCCTATCCGGAATACGCTGAAAAGAAAGTACCCTACCAGACCGCCCAGGCATCTGCCGCGGTGTATGTATTCAAGGACTCGTTTGAGCGCGCAGGCACACTGGACAAGGAAGCGGTTCGTGATGCTATTTCCGCTACCGACCTGGCTACCTTCTATGGACAGATAAAATTTTCTGCTGCGGGCAATAATATTGCCAAACCAATGGTATTGCGCCAGATTCAGGACGGGGAATTCAACGTAGTCGCCCCGTCCGCTTTTGCATCGCACGAGGTCAACTGGCCACGAATGGTACAGTAGACAATAGTGATCCAGGATCGGGCGACAAAATTAATTAAATCGCTCGATTCTGGGTTGCATTGAATATCGCTTTCACACTCCTCGAATTTCTCTTTTAGGAAAGGGATTGATTGTATGGATCAATTCTCTTCCAACATCTCGCTGTTATTCGAGTTTCCGGTTGTAAACCTGAAAATCGTCATTGACGGCGTGATGATCGGGTCATTGTTCGCGCTCGCCGCTTACGGGCTTGCCCTGGTGTGGGGGGTGATGAATGTAAAAAACCTGGCACAGGGTGATTTAGTTATTTCCGGGGGTTACGTTTCATGGTGGTTGACCCAGCAGGGCTTTCCGCCATTGCTGGGGGTTCCGGCAGCATTCGTTGTCATGTGGGGTGTGGGATGGGTGATCTATAAACTGGTTATTTCCAGGGTCATAGAGCGCGACCTGTTTACATCCTTACTGGCCACATTCGGGCTCGCCATCATGATTGCCCAGATACTCAACCTGATGTTTGGCTCGGATACCCAGAGCGTATCGCTTGGATACGAATCCCTGTACTTCTTTGACGGTTTTATCGATGTCCCCATTGCCAAACTGATTGGTGTTCTGATGGCAACTTCCCTGGCCGCCGCGGTGATCATTTTCATGAAATGGAGCCGTATGGGCCAGGCCATCCGCGCTACGGCACAGGATGCCCGGGCCGCGCGGGTGCTTGGCATTGATACCGAGAAAGTCTACGCCTTTACCTTTTCGCTGAATTCGGCGATTTGCGGCGCGGCCGGTGCGATTATCGTCATGGTGTGGGTAATACAGCCGTTTTACGGCATCACCCACTCCATACGGGCCTTCGTGATCGTGACTGCAGCGGGTCTGGGCAATCTCCCCGGAGTAATAGCAGCGGGCCTCGGCATTGGCGCACTGGAACAATACGGGGCACATATTTTTGGTATTGGCTACCAGCAGGCCGTCGCAGTTATGCTGCTCCTGCTCATTTTGATTGTCCGGCTCATACAGCAACGCCGGATGCGCAAGAGCCTGCAGTAGGAACAGGGAAAAATGAATACAAAAAAACTCGCCCTGTACACATTCCTGGTGGTATTTATACTGTTGTCTCCTTTTGTTTTTCCAAATTTCAGAACCCAGCTGGCCACACTGTGGCTTATGATCATCGTTGCCATGGCCTGGGATATGACCGGTGGCCAGATGGGCTACAACTCACTGGGGAATATTTTTTTCTACGGGACGGGGATGTATGTGGCGGCAATCATAACCATTGCGATACCGTTTGATGTAGGCGAATACACCAGTGCTTATGGTGGCCAGATTTACGAGTTTACCCATACCCAGTATTTTCTCGGCGCAATATTCGGGATTCTCGGCGCGGGTTTGTTCTGTGCCGTTTGTGCGGTTCTGATTGGCTACGTTACTTTTGGGCTGCGGGGCCCCTATTTCGCCATCGGGACCCTCGGTGTGGCAATTGCAGCAGGTGAACTGGTGTCTAACTGGGAATGGGTTGGTGGCGGCCAGGGCATTTCCCTTCCCGTCTATCCCAATGACCTGGATGAGGGCAAGCTGTTCTTTTACTTTCTGTTCGCCGTAACTGGCGTGGCACTGTTCCTGTTTGTCAAGTGGCTGTACTCAACCCGGTTCGGTGCAGCCATCAATGCCATCCGCGACGACGAGGAAAAAGCCGAAGCCATGGGCATTCATACCCTCCGGTACAAGCTCGCAACCTGGTCCATGGCCGCTTTTTTTGTGGGCATCGCGGGAGGCATATCGGCATTCCAGCTGATTCATTTCGAGCCCCTTGAATCTGCCTACCAGACCACCAGCCTGGGTATCTTCATGGTGGTCTGTGTCCTGCTTGGCGGCAAGGGCACACTGTGGGGGCCAATCGTCGGTGCCATCGTATTTCACCTGTTCAAGGAAATTACCTGGACCTACCTGCTTGGGTGGCAATGGGTAGCACTGGGCGCATTGATCGTGGTTACGGTGGTTTATTTCAAGGACGGCATAATGGGATGGCTCATGCACGTCCGGCCGGAATGGTTTGGTATACGAATCGAAGAAAGAAAAGAAGCCGAGGCCGGTTCATGAGCATAATTATCGACGTCATCGGGGTCAGCAAGTCCTATGGCGGGGTCATAGCCAACAAGGATGTCTCCATGAAAGTGGAGCAGGGTGGTATTACCGGCCTGATTGGGCCCAATGGCTCGGGTAAAACCACGCTTTTCAATTCCATTGTCGGCTACCACCCCATTGACGCCGGTTCAATCGTGTTTGATAACCAGGAAATATCGAAAAAGCCGGTACAGGAAATTGCCCGGCTCGGGATGATTCGCACATTCCAGCAGACCCGCATTTACGGCGCCATGAACGGTGTGGAGAACATGCTGATTTCCATGCCCCATCGCAAGATGAAATTTTTTGAGTCATTCAGCCGCAACGGCGAGACCGACTATGAAAAAGCCGACCGCCTGCTGGAATTTGTCGGCCTCTATGAAAAACGCTTCCTGAGAGCCGGTTCACTGTCTTTCGGCCAGCAGAAGCTGCTGGAGTTTGCCATGGCCTTGATGAATGAACCCACCGCACTACTGCTCGATGAACCTACCGCCGGTATTAATCCAACACTCATAAACGGACTCATAGACCGGCTTAAAAGAGCGAACTCCGAATTTGGGAATTACATTGTTTGTGATCGAGCATAATATGCGTGTCATCATGAATTTGGCGGAACAGATATATTGCCTGGCCCATGGAGAATTGCTTGCACAGGGCACGCCGGGCGAAATCCAGAATAACCAGATGGTTATCGATGCCTACCTGGGGGCGCACTGATGGCGAACGCACCGGTATTTCCGCTACCCACGGCCAATGAATCCACATCATGACTGACGAAAAGGAGAAGGAAGCAGTACGGGGTTATGGCGCAGGCGGTGTCGATGCGGTAATTTCTGTTGAGGAGGTTAGCCGCCGTGCCGCGCAGATAGCGGAAGATATTTCCGTGTCTGACCTGGACGCACTGGCCAACGATGAGGCTTATGTGTCCATCGACGGCCTCAATGCCGGTTACGGAAAAATGGAAATTCTCCACAACCTGAACCTGCGGGTCGGCAGGAAACAATCGCTATGCCTGATCGGACCGAACGGAGCCGGAAAATCGACCATCCTGCACTCCATTTTCGGTTTTACCAATATTTTTTCCGGCCAGATCACCATAGGCGAGGGTGCCGATAAAAAGGATGTCACGTCGTTGACCCCGAGCCAGAAACTGTCACAGGCAGGCATCGCCTACATTCTCCAGGAAAAGTCGATATTCCCGGGCATGACCGTAGAGGAGAACCTGTGGATGGGCGGTTTTCTCAAGGACCAGCCGGCGGAGTCCAAAAAATCCACTGAAATGGTATTTGACAAGTATCCGCGGCTGGCAGCAAGACGCAAGCACCAGGCAAAGGTGCTATCAGGGGGCGAACGGCGGTTGCTGGAGATTTCCCGGGCCCTGGTGATGAATCCGGAGCTGCTGCTGGTGGATGAACCTTCCATTGGCCTGGAACCGCGTTTTATCGACATGGTTTTTGAAATCCTCCACGACCTCCAGCACAACGAAGGCAAGACCATTATTATGGTAGAGCAAAATGCCAAGAAGGGGCTGGAATTTGCGGATATCGGCTATGTGCTGGTGTCGGGTGAGCTGGCAATAGCCGGCAAGGGCGACGATCTACTGGCCAATCCGAAAGTTGGGGAATTGTTTCTTGGTGGATAGTTAAATCACGGAATCACCCTGATCAGTTCCTGCTCGCATCGAAATTGTCGATACCCTGGATAATACCAACGTCGGGAAACTTGACAGGTGACTGCAGTGCGCCCAGTATTCTCAAACTTTGATTGCATCATTTCGCCGCATTGAATTATTTTACCGCAGACACCGAATCCCGGATCATCGCCGACGCCCTGCTGGATGATGGTTATGCCATCGTAGAGGGTCTGGCCCGGAATCTGACGGATCAGGCTGAACAGGAGCTTGCCCCCCACATCAATCAAGCGCCTTTTGGTCACAGCGAATTTCTGGGTGCGAAAACCCGGAGAATTGGTGGATTACCGGGACTGTCGACTGCCGCCCAACAATTGATTATTCACCCGCTGGTATTAGGGGTGTGCGGCAAGGTTTTGCTCAAACAGTGCGCACGCTTTCAACTCAATTTCACCGGGATAATGCAATTACATCCTGGGGAGAAAGCGCAAGTTTTGCATCGCGATGGGTTGCTTTATCCATTTCAACAGCCTCATCCCCCGACCCTGGTACAGACCATGTGGGCTGTCACCGACTTCACCCGGGAAAATGGCGCTACCATGATCGTACCCGAAAGCCACCTGTGGGAAGATCAACGCTGGCCGCAAGACAAGGAAATACAGAGTGCTGAAATGCCAAAGGGATCAGTCCTGTTTTATCAATCTGGAACCATTCATGGCTCCGGAGAAAACTGTTCAGATCAACTTCGTACTGGCATTTCCATCCAGTACAGCCTGGGCTGGCTGCGGACGGAAGAAAATCAGCATTTAAGCTATCCGCTGGAAGTGGCCAAAAATTTTCCGGAAGAACTCCAGGAATTGGTGGGGTATGAATTTGGCGGGCCCTATCTGGGATTCGTCAACGGAGACGATCCGAAAAGGCTTTTACAGGATTCAGGACATGATGGGCCCCCTGTACGTTCGAGACCGGAAATTGACGCAGCTCAGGAAAACATTGAACGTATTCGACTCGGAGATGTTACGGCCATACCAACACCCAAAGATCGAACCATGAAACCCTTGTATATTACCGACAGTCAGCTTGCAAAATCGAAAAAATAACGGCCATATGTCTATTGCGGGAAAAGCGAACAAGAACCACGGGGAAAACAAAAAACCAGCCACTGGCCTCTAAAAGGTATTGTCACACCACATCGCATTCGACGATATGCCCTAGTGATAGTTCTCTCGGTCTGGGATCTTTAGACGACAACTGGGCACTGCGATTGAACAACGGGTGTTGAATCGGCACCCACCAGGTAAATTCATCGGGCTCGGAACATCACCGGTCAACAGGATGTGATCACGCTCCCGTGTTGGATCTGCCACAGGAATTGCAGACAATAATGCCTGGGTGTAAGGATGTTGCGGATTGTCAAATAATTCATCCCGGCTGGCAAATTCGACAATTCGACCCAGGTACATCACGGCAACTTTATCGCAGACATGATCCACCACCGCAAGATTATGGGAAATAAATAAAAGCGCCAAATCCAGCTCCTTCTGGATTTGTTTAAGCAAGTTGAGAACTTGTGCCTGAACGGAAACATCAAGCGCAGATACGGGTTCATCACAAACTACAAACTCTGGTTTAAGAATCAGGGCCCGGGCAATGCCGATTCGCTGTCGTTGACCGCCGGAAAATTCATGAGGGGAAACGGTCCATGGCATTGGGTGGCAAGCCAACCAGTTCAAGCATTTCGCCGACGTCACGGCGTCGGGAAACCTTGTCACCGATTTCGTGTATCACCAGGCCTTCGGCAATACTTTCCCCGATGGGCATGCGCGGATCGAGCGCGGAAAATGGATCCTGGAAGATGATCTGGACTTGTTTGGCATGCTCAAAATTGCCCTTCTTTTCATCGATGACAAAGGGTTTGCCATCAAACCGGATATCTCCGGAGGTCTGTTGCGAAAGGCCCACCAGCACGCGGCCCAGAGACGACTTTCCACATCCACTCTCGCCTACCAGGCCAACAGTTTCACCCCGTTCGATGGAAAAAGACACGCCATCCACGGCCCGCACATGGGCCACTACCCGTTGCAGTATGCCCTGGTGAACCGGAAAATATTTTTTTAAGTTATCAATTTCTACTAGTGCGGACATTACCCATTTCCCGATAACCAGCAGCGGCTGGACGAATTTTCGCCGGTATTTGTCAATACGGGTATCTGGGTGAGGCAGCGTGAATCATTTCCTGCTTCACGTTCGTTGCAGCGAGCCGCAAACCGGCAAAAGTCAGGTAGGTCAACCAGGCTGGGCACACGGCCCTTGATCACTTCCAGCATTTCCTGGCGATGGCCGAGCACGGGAATTGAGCGCAGCAGGGCCCGGGTATAGGGATGGCTGGGGGTTGAAAACAGTGTATGGACATCGGTATATTCCACTACCTGGCCGGCATACATGACGGCTACGTTGTCAGCCATTTCGGCGACCACCCCTAAATCATGGGTAATCAACACCGTACCGGTGTTTTTCTTGACCTGAAGGTCTTTCATCAATTCCAGAATCTGGGCCTGGATGGTCACGTCCAGGGCCGTAGTAGGCTCATCTGCTATCAACACCTCAGGTTCACAAGCCAGGGCCATGGCAATCATGACGCGTTGCGCCATTCCCCCTGACAATTCGTGGGGATAGGCTTTTAAACGAATTTTCGGGTCGGGAATGCCAACACTTTCCAATAATTGCAATGCCCCACTCTGGGCCTCTTTTGCATTCAGGGCCTGGTGCGCCTGTAACACTTCAACCAGTTGCTTTTCCACTGTTTGCACGGGATTGAGAGCAGAAGAGGGATCCTGGAAGATCATGGATATCTGGTTGCCGCGTAAGTCCGCCCATTGTTTCTCGTCGAAATCGAGCACATTATTGCCGTGAAAAAGCACTTCACCCTGGACTACTTTTCCGGGATGGGGAACCAGTCCCATGATGGAAAGTGCGGTTACAGATTTACCGCAGCCGCTTTCGCCAACGACGCATAATGTCTGTCCTTTTTTAAGGGACAGGGTAACGCCGTCCACGGCTTTGGCGATACCGCCACTGGTATAAAACCAGGTCGCAAGGTTGTTCAGCTCGAGTATGTTTTCGGATGTGGATGCCATCAGGAATTTAACCTCGGATCAAGCGCATCCCGCAGGCCGTCGCCGAGGAGATTAAAACCCAAAACGGTAATCATGATGGCGAGACCGGGAAAGAACACAAGATGGGGCGCGCTGAAAATCTGGTTGCGCTCTGACCCCAGCATGGTGCCCCATTCCGCCATCGGCGGCTGGGCACCCAGTCCCAGGAATGAAAGGCCTGCGGCATCGAGAATTGCGCCGGCGATACCCAGTGTTGCCAGTACCACTATAGGGGTTATGGCGTTGGGCAAAATACGCAAAAACAGGATGCGCTTATGACTGCCGCCCAGCACCCTGGTGGCGGAGACGAAATCGAGCTTGACTACAGTAAGTACACTGGCCCGGGTTACCCGGGCATAGGCCGGTAATGTGACAATGGATATGGCAAGCAGGGCATTCTGTATACCCGGCCCGAGCACCGCCACAATGGCAATGGCCAGTAAAAACGACGGAAATCCCAAAATAACATCCATAATCCGCATTATCACGTTATCGATCCACCCGCCAAAATAGGCCGCTACGGAACCCAGGATTACGCCGAAAATAAGGGCGAATGAAACCGTTGTAAATCCGATGGCAAGGCTCACCCGGGCGCCGTACAACAGTCGTGAATACTGGTCGCGATAATTGCCGTCAATGCCAAAGATATGCTGGGGTCTTTCGCTTGGGCAACCCAGAATATGGATACAGGGCGCCGCGCGCTTGGTCAGAAATTCTTCTCCAATCAGCACTTTATGGGGACCGTACGGGGCCAGCACCCCTGCCAACAAGGCGATTAAAAACATGAAACCGATGAGCGCCAGACCCACCTGGCCGGATCGGCGTGCGAGCAGACGTTTCCAGGTTCGTTTCCACATGGGAACGGGGTCGCCGAGAAGATCTTCGCTGTCCAGTAGTTCAGAAAATTGGGTGGATGCGTCTGCCAGCTTACTCAAAATTAGCTCCGAAATAACTGCTATTGCAGGCGAACCCGAGGGTCGAGAAAACTGTAGGATATATCGACGATGATGTTAATGGTCATATAGGAAACCGCAATAATCACGGTAAAAGCCTGGACGATGGGATAGTCCCGTGCATTGATGGCTTCAACCAGCATTCGCCCCACACCGGCAAATCCAAATACGGTTTCGGTGAGGACGGCACCCCCCAACAGTGCGCCCATCTGCAATCCCAGAATGGTTACCACGGGCAGCATGGCATTACCCAGCGCATGGACCCGAACCACCCGTCGCTCCATGAGGCCTTTCGCCCGGGCAGTGCGAATATAGTCGCGACCCAACACTTCCAGCAGGCTGGAACGGGTCATGCGGGCTATGATCGCCATGGGTATGGTCGCCAGGGTCACCACGGGCAGGATCATGTGTTTTATCGCATCCCGGAACACCACCCAGTCAGCGGTGATCAGGGCATTGAATATATAGTGATTGGCGATGAACTGGTAAAACTTGCCGGTCGGAGACGAAACCACCACGTCCCAGCCCCAGGCAACATAAAACGGCGTGGAAGTCAGCCCCGCGGTCAGGCGTCCCGAGGGCGGCAGCCAGAATATAGTGTCCTTGAGTAAAAACCCGAATAGATAAGCCAGCATCAGTCCGAGCCAGAACACCGGCATGGAAATGCCCACGTTGGCAGCGATCATGGTACTCACATCGGCCAGGGTATTATGTCGCATCGCTGAAATAATACCGAGTGTGATGCCCACTGCGGTCGCCAGCAAAAGGGCAAGAAACGCCATCTCGATGGTCAGGGGAAAGCGTTCCACCAGTATTTGTGAAACCGGACGGCTGTAGCGAATGGAGTTGCCAAAATCGCCTTTGGCAAGTTGTTTCGCGTAGATAAAAAACTGCTCCGGAACAGATCGATCAAACCCGAATTTCTTGTTGAAGGTCTCGCACATTGCGGCAGTCGCCTTGTCCCCCAATATGGACTTACAGGGCTCTCCCGGCACCATGCGCGCCAATGCAAATGTGACCACCAGTATCCCTGCAAGGACAGGAATAGAGACCGCTAGTCTACGTGCAATAAATCCAAGCATTCTGTGTTCCCGGGGGCAATGATGCCATGGCAGGAACCCGGTTTACCATCAACCGGGCCACCATAATAATAGGGAATAAAAAAAGGTGAGCGGAATTCACCACTCACCTTTTTTAGACTAACAGAACTAATTAACGCTATTCACCAGCGTTCATCAGCTTGTCCCAAAGATACGTATAGTATGAGAATGTACCTGTGTTGCCACCGTGATTGACACTGGCCGCATTGATACCGGCTTCCCATGACGCAATGACATCATTGGCATCAAATGTGGATCCATCGTGGAAAGTAACCCCTTCCCGAAGTGCACAGGTCCATACAGAACCATCTCCATTCGGGGTGCAGCCAGTAGCCAGGCGAGGTTCAACCTCACCCGAATCGATTGCGTAGCCAAGAAGAGGTTCTACCACCTGTTGACATACAGCAAGAGATTCACCGTCACTTTCATCGGCACAGTAAAGACTGATGGGCTCGGCATTCTGCATGAACACAAAGGTGTCTTTACCCGGATCAGCATGGGCAAACAAGGGCGCACCAAAAGGGCGGAAATGCGAGTTCTTGACACCAGCGGTAGAAGCAGATGCGGATGCACCATGGGCTATGGGAACCATGGGAACGAGTTCACGAATCGCGTTATTGGCTTTGGCGTAAAGTGGTGCTGCCGTGGCAACGTCGCCAATAGTAGATGCTTCCTCAAGCAACTCGTAAATTTCCGGATGAGTTGTACCATATTGCGGATTTTCAGCGCCAAAATGGTAATCCAGGAAGTTGGTCACGTGAGGATAGTCAGCACCCCAACCGAGCAGGTAGAAACCATCCAGTCGGCCGGTAGTAGACTCATCGATAAATTTACCGCTTTCCATGACTTCCACGTCGGCAGTGATTCCCAGATTCTCTTTAAGCTGGGTCTGGAATTCAACCGCCACAAGTCCAGGCTCGGGCAAATAGCCACGGAATACGTCGCGGAAATAAATCTTGGTCTCAAACCCATCCGGATAACCTGCTTCGGCAAGCATTGCTTTGGCGGCTGCCGCATCAAATTCAGGCCATGCATCGCCTTCGCAACCATTGGAAATCGAGCAAGGGGTAAAGTGCGATGCTACTTCAGAACCCTTCGGGAAATAAAAATCTACCAGGCGCTGGCGATCAATGCCGATGGCAATTGCCTGGCGCACTTTCAAATCATCAAAAGGCGCAAAAGTATTGGTCATGGCGAGATACAGGGTATTTGGGTTCGCTACCGGAATAAATTTCAAATCCGCATCTGACGCAACACCCTCAAAATCATCTGGACTGAGGTTGGTAATCTGGTCAACCTGGCCGGAACGCAGTTCCAGCAAACGGCCCGCACCGCTATCGGACCAGCGAATAATCAACTTGGAAAAGGGTGCATTGTCGCCCCAGTAATCATCGTTGCGATCCATGATGATGCTGTCGCCACGATTCCACGAGCTCATCTTGAATGGGCCCGTACCGATGGGGTTTTCAAGAATCGAACCGGTTCCCTTGGTGGCGGCAATGTGTTCTTCAGGCTGGATGCCAAAAGGGGTAAATGCCGCTTTAGCCGGGAATGCGGGATCAGGCTTGCACATGGTGAAAGTCACTTCATACTCGGCTGTGGCAACAATTGAACTTATCTTGCCGCCGTAATCGCAATCGGGCGCGGCTATGCTGTTGCCCTCAAAACTTAAGGCGGGAGTCGCTGTAAGCCCAAGAAGGACTATCGCTGCGGTACCGCCCGCAAATATATTTCTCATCGTAATTCTCCATCCAAAAAATAGTTATTAGAACCGCTTACATTATAGGAACTTGCCGGTATCGTCAATCACACAATTCTTTACCAATAGCTACCAGGACCGACTCCATCGAAGGCATTTATATCGGAAAATGGCTACCAACAATCCTTACAGGCGCCACCGATTCACAGGTGTGGGCCTGCTAATTCCAGGCCAGCATAGCAGCCATGAACCTGGAGATAATTTTGTTGTCGAACCATGATATTCTTCAGGCTTTCGAGCTTGGGCGTATTTTCGACAACGGAAAATACGGGTGCAAATGAAAGCCTGGAATGTTGTAATTTCTGGCACGACAATAAAGCTTTAACATTGACCGAGGAAATTCTAGATGAAAAAAATGATACTTGTACTTCCAATTCTTATCGCAATGGTGTGGGTCAGCAACCCTTCATCGGCGGGTGAAGACGACCCGTTATTAAATGCCATCTATGCGAGGCAGTCCATCATGAGTCTGCGAGACTGGAATGTCGAACCGCTGTTTGCAATGGCAAAGGGAGATATCGAATATGACGCCGAATTGGCCGCCGCTCTTGCAAACAACCTGAAAGCCGAACTGTCCATGAACAATGACAGGATGTGGCCGCAAGGAACGGATAATGATAGCGATGACTACTTCGATGAAACCGCGGCGCTCCCTGAAAACTGGAGTAACTATCCGGCGGCGGTGGAGGCAGGACAAGTATATGTCGAGGCAATAAATGCACTTGCGGATCAGGCAGGCAACGGCCTCGATGCACTACGTTCAACCATCGGTGACGTAGGCGATGGCTGCAAGGGCTGCCACGACGATTTCAGGGAGGAGTAGTCCCGGGCGGTAGATAACCCGGGAATCCACTGGTTCAAATCAGGCGAGACTGGAGATTGGGCAAGGCCATGGATGAACTGGTGGAAGTGCCGGTCTGGGACGCGCCAACCCGTGTGTGGCACTGGCTGCTGGCGATGTCGGTGATCACCGGATGGTTGTTGGGGGAATTCAGGTCGTTTTCGATCATGCAGTGGCATTTCTATGCGGGATACTGTACAGCATCGTTATTGCTTTTCCGAATTTACTGGGGCCTGAAAGGCCCTGAATCGGCGCGATTTTCTTCCCTGGTTTTTCGACCCGCAGAAGTTATCGCCTACCTGAAAACCCTCCGTAGTCATGACCCCAGCGGAGCCCGGGGCCACTCCCCTATCGGCGCCATGGCAGTTGTTGTCATGTTGCTGCTGCTGGTGATCCAGGTTTCAACCGGGCTGTTTTCCGAAGACGACGGGCTGTATTATGAGGGTCCGCTGGCGTCATTGGTTTCCTCTGATACCACAAAGAACTTCACTTCAATTCACAACAAGAATGCAAAACTGATCCTGGTCATGTTTGTGCTGCATATCGGTGCGGTTATTTTTTACCATGTCTGGAAAAAGGAAAATCTGGTCAAGGCCATGTTCACTGGCAGGAAGCTGGTAAGGAAAACACGGACAGGAACAAGCTCGTCCTAGAATCCGGCAAGGAACACGTCAATTTACAGAAAGCAGATATTAAAAGGAAATCATTGAGCTAGCGAAATAGACAAACCTTCAGTAATTTTTGTTCAAATCTACTGAATTTATTTTCAAGCCGCAGAAGAGCTGCTGAACCCGAACTAAGCGGTAGATCTCTGCACCGGTAGTTGACGATGAATTAGTCACTATTCCGGCAGCCCCGCAGTGCGTAGCGCACCAGTAAATCGCTCTAAATCGCTCTAAATCGCCTTTTTTCTGATAATGGGTAGATGATTTATACTGTCGCAAATTCAACCAGGGCGCCAGTTCCATCGCACTTCGAACATCCATTTTTCCCAAGTCAATTTTCCCTTGCTCAGTATAAACAATCGCCATGCTGAGATGAGCAAAGGCAAGATTTGTGTCATCTTCGATACTAGCCCGCTCAATCGCATCGCGTGCGGCGATTTCAGCAGCAACGTAGTCTTCGACTGAAATCAGTACTTTCGAAAAAATGGATGCATACCAGCTTTGATAACGGGGATCAACCCGCATAGCCTTCCGAAGAATCTCAACGGCGTACTCATTCTTGCCAGCAAAATGGAGTAGCGAACCTAAAGTGGCCAGAATAGCTGCATGGTTAGGCAGCTGGTCTATGGATTTTTCTCCATATTCAACTGAACGCTCATAATTACCCCTGAGCAATTCAATATTAGCCCTGATCATCAGTGCCTCACCGGTAACCAGGATGGCCAGTTCCTGGCCGAGGTTTTCTATGCCAGCGAGTTCATTTTCGGCTCGTACAATCGAGGTTTCCCGTGAGTTCGAGTCTCCGAAATCCGCATCGCCCAAGTATGTCCAGGCCTTGAGTATCATTGCACTTGTGAAGTTGGGGTCCAAACTCAGCGCTTCTTCCATCAATCGCCTGGTCTCTGGCATCGCCTCTTTTGTGAATGAAAAATAAACATCTACCCCCTTTTGATAATGCAGGTAGGCGTCTACGCTCTTCGTCGTCGAACTGCGAAGTCGCGCAACTTCGCCATCAGTCAATTGCACCTGAAGTGAAACCAAGACTTTTAGTGCTATTTCGTCCTGCAGAATGAAAATGTCATCGAGCGGCCGATCGTAACGCTCAGCCCAAAGATGTTCGGCGGTATTTGTATCGATCAGCTGTGCAGTTACACGCACCTGATCAGGGGTTTGCTGCACGCTGCCCTCCAACACATAGCGCACGCCAAGCTCACGCCCAATCTCTCTTACATCGGTCGCTTGGTCTTTGTAAACCATTACCGAATTCCGTGCGATCACGAAGAGATCGCTCA
>PVMK01120270.1_pt1 | contig 25549 bp, 26 predicted proteins | sample 1853481 | NCBI WGS metagenome assembly PVMK01 (sample SAMN08533507, study PRJNA380276) | Marine sediment metagenome, whole genome shotgun sequencing project.
ACCTTACCCGCCACAAGCATCGCAGTCTGTCGCCTTTAAGCCGGGTATTTATAGAATTTCTAAAAAAAGAAAGAGATGCTAATCACCAAAGACCCATTGATATTCTTTAATCAACCCCATGATACGGTCCAGCTGTCTCTTTGATCTTATCATGGCAAATATCAAACCGATGTATCCGGCCATTCCGCTTTGGATGACTGTCCTAGTGACAGATATGACAATGCTGAGCACATGGCAGGCAAAAACAAACATCCGCGTCTGCCTGCGGAACTTTCTGGTAAGTGCTTTCACTACCTTGGATTCGGCTGAGGAGTTGACGACCACCCTGAAGTCGAAATCTTTATCGTGGAACATCACGATATGTTTTAAATTAGAGCCGTCTACCACCGGGTTCGTGATGGAACGAACCATGGCACCAAAGCTTTTGAAAACATTTGAAACCACGGAATAGGCACTTAAAGCGTAATCATAGATGAGCCGGGACAGGTTGCTGCCAAGGGTGATGACTTTTTTGACGCCGGATCGCATCAGAGTTTTCAACCATCCCCAAACACGACGAATGCCGTCCCACACGCGGTTACCCATTTTGTGAACATGATCCCAGATGGTCGGAATCTGTTTCGGGTACCTCTTAAGAATACGTTCGATTTCGGCCTGCTTTTCTGATGTGGTCATGACAGCATCGGTCTGAATTTCCGTCGCGATCATCTGAAAAAATTGAGGGAACGTGTCCATAAAGTTAGCCGTGAGCGTCTTGATTCGATCACCTTCCGCTTCATGATCTTTCCAAAAGCTCAACAGGGCCTTATAGAAGCGCATGTTTTTTTTCAAGCGCAAATATTTGGTCATGGAAGAAGAGATCATCCAGATGCTTGAATCTGATTTGTCGCCACCCATGGAGCGCGGTTGCAAGTCATACCCGCTGGGTCTAACTTTGTAACCTGACAGCCACAGTTCAATTTTGGCGGCATTCAGTAAAAAGCCATGTATCGATTGACGCTCCTGCAAAGTCGAAGGGACCCTTGCACTCGCCAACCGACCGATCAAACCGTCTTGGTCAAAAAGTCGTGCTACCCACTCCAGCGAAGTCGAAGCCCGGGATGTCACCGGCCCTAAATTCAGTATATCCCAAACCCGGCCGAATGCCTCCATACCCTCAGTTGGATCGGCCGGATGAGCGGCAGGCGCATTTTCCATCAGGCCCAGCACAAACAGGCGCAACCCCATTGCACGCTTCAAAGGCGCTTTGATTTGCCCGCCCCGAAACCAGCGCAGCAGATTACTCGGACTCTCAAAACTGACCAGTTCCTGCAGCGCGGTCCAGGTCTGTTCACCGACCCAGCCGTCCACTTCCAGATCAGCATCTTCCTGAAACCAGCGGACGGCTTGTTCGAGTTCTTCATCCACGTAGGGTCGGCCTGAGTCTTTAAGCAGATATCCTAAGTTGGCAAGACGATTTCGAATGGTTTTAATGCGAGATACGTCTTTTGATTTTTTTGGCTTTTCAAGCGGCAGAGGCACAAACAGCCCGTCAGCCTCTGATTGTGTCAGATCTGCGCCAAGCGCACCTATCCGGCTGATGATCATGTCCACCGATTTCGGTGCGCCGACCGCCGGGCCGGCAATTTGACTGAAACGCTCCAACCCCTGGCTGAAATCGAAACTCATTACGACTATACCTTGCTGATGACCAGCCCAGTCATTTCGGAAAAAAGCTCCAATAGCCCCGCACGCACCTCTAAACCTGCTACGACCGCGGCATCATGGGCATCGCGGACGTGATCCGGCATGGCCTGAGGCGGCACCAGTACCTTGCCGTCCCCGTCGAAATTTATTTTTGTTACAGCCACCAGTTTCAGCGTTCCGGCAACTCTGACTTTTTCCAGTATGTCCTCGAATTTTGTGGATCCGATCTGATCGGTCACCGCAACATCAAGGTTGCCGGTGTAGGTCTGAACTTCCAGAGAAGTCAGATCGCACATCGTCTCTTTCAGGGTTGTTAAAGCATCCTCTAATTTTTTCTGCTCACCCATGACATACTCCTTTCCGTTGTCTAAGTTTAATTGCTAATGAGATTTTGGGTTCCGCTCTCCTGATCCGCCGGCGGAACACCTGATCGTCAAATCCCGGTGATAAGGAATGAATGACTGCCATTTACCAACAGCCGTGATTTACACCCGTAGACTCATTGCTGACCCACACTCGGCTAAACCTCCCTTTTAGCCCATCGCTCAATGCCCCATATTGCTAAGAATCCTAATACCATAAGAGCTATCGCAAAGTATAATTCACCACCGGACGTATCCGGCATGATAGGTCGGCCCCAAATTACATGCGCTTTTCCCCTGATTACCTGGGTTTCAAGGACCTCCTTCCATGGCCAGATTTTCATCAAAGAACCGGTGATCAGACCGGCTAAAAACGCCAGGGTCAAATTGTGAAACTTTCCAAGCAGGTAGTTTAATACCCTGGAAAATCCCGCCAATCCAACCACACACCCGAGACAAAAAACCAGAATTATTATGATATTTTGCGCCAGAAACGGATTTTTCAGTGTTGCGGTAATGAATTCGTACTTTCCTAAAATCAGCAAAATGAACGCACCGCTGATTCCCGGCAATATCATGGCACAGATGGCCACAATCCCGCAAAGAAAAATAAACCAAAGCGCTTCTGGAGTTTGGATCGGTATCAGGTTGACAATAACGGTGGCCGCCAATATCCCGGCAACAAAGCAAATACCGGCTTTGCCCCGCCAATTGGTGACCTGTTTACCGACCATCAGAATCGAAGCCACGATGAGGCCGAAAAAAAGACTCCATATCGGCACCGGATGGTAGTGAAGCAGATAGTTCATTAGCTGTGCCAGGCTTAGAATCGCCACAATGATTCCGGAAAACAAGGTAAGTAAAAAGCGGATATGGACATCTGCAACGGCTCCTTTGATATCAAGGCTAAGTATCTTTCGAACCATTTTTATGTCCAATGACCTCAGGGCCGCTATCAGGTCCTCGTATATCCCGGTAATCAAGGCAATGGTACCCCCGGAAACCCCCGGAATCACATCCGCTGACCCCATGCAAATACCTTTTAGAGCGAGCGAAACAGCTTTTCTGACAGATGCCGGACCCGGACTTTCAAAAAATGCGGTTTTCCACGTACCGATGAATTTTTCTTTCATAATTATTTTAATTCAAGCTTCCTTCCATCCATGTTCTCCAACGAGTTTGACAAATCGGCATCCGCCTAGACTGGTTTGCCGGACGTTTTGGTTGTCTCGAAAAATTTTAATGAGTTCCTGGGTATGCTGGTTGCCGACGGGAACCACCAGCCGGCCGCCTTCTCCCAGCTGATCGATCAACACATCAGGAATCTGTGGAGCACCGGCAGTCACAATAATTCCATCGAAAGGGCTTTCGTCCTGCCATCCTTTGGTTCCGTCGCCATATTTCATGACAATGTTGTGATAGTGAAATTTGTCAAAAAGATTGCGTGCCTGCAAATAAAGCGGGTGTTTGCGTTCAATGGTGTAAACACGATAAACGATTTGTGCAAGGATGGCAGCTTGATAACCCGAACCGGTGCCGATCTCTAGGACCCGGTCATCTTCACCGAGATCCAAAGCCTGGGTCATTTCCGCCACAATATATGGTTGAGAAATGGTCTGCTGTTCTCCAATCGGCAGGGGATAATCACCATACGCCTGGTCTCTTAAGGCCTCGCTGACAAAAAGATGGCGGGGCACTCGGCGAAAGGCGGCCAGAACCTTTGGCGCCTTGATCCCCCGTGCTTCAATCTGGCTGCGCACCATTTTTTCTCTCTGGCGCTCGTATTTGATAGATTCTTTTTCCATGGCTCGGTTTTTCTATCAAATCAGAAAGCTTCGGTCAAGATGTCCGTTCCTGAAAAATTGCAATTGCGGCAATTACCGTATATTAGGCCCTTATCGGGGTTTTTCTGACAACATGTTGTAAGGAAATGAAGGTGTCAGCCCAGCCGCCGGCCAAAAAAAACGGCCGGTCAAATCGAAAAAGAAACTTTACAGTTTCATACGAGAGCTGCGGGGTGCGGACTTAGCTCATCCTTCGGTTTGTTCTCGTCGTCGTCCTCGTACTCGTTCTCGTCCTCGATTCGTTTGGCAAAGGGTTTCACCAGCTTTAGTTTTCGATTACGAGGACGAGCACGACGACGAGGACGATTTAAACACCTTGCGTATGGTGAGCCAGGGTTGTCGGCCCCACTTTGATTTTGCCGTATCCTGATGAAGTTTCATACAAGGTTTCAGGATAAAGGCCTCAACTCCCTGACACCTGAAACCTATAATTTGCTACTTTAAATTATCAGCGTGCTTGCTGCCCCGAAGGGGCCATTTTTTCCGAGCGCAGTCTCGGAAAAAGCTTAGTGTGGCTGCACTATTACCACAAAACAAATTGCTATTGAGAGCACCAATAATTAAAAAGTCCTTGATTTTTTTGAATAAAATAGTAATATGATTCTTAGTTTGTACCCTGCGTTGAAAACGTAAAACCAAAGAAGCTATCATTCCATTGCCAAGAATATGGCCAGCCATGGGCAGTCAAAATATATGGTCACAAACAGCTCAGAATTGGTTTTTTGAGGTAAACAAAGATGCAGCTTGACCCTTTGCAGACGATGATATGAACGGTACCAAACATCTCGCCATATCCATCGCGCTATCGCTAATCATTATTTTTTCCGGCACGGCCGGCTATATGCTCATTGAAGGCTGGAGATTTTTGGATGCCCTGTATATGACGATTATTACCATTTCCACGGTTGGCTACCGGGAAGTAAATCAGGTCGGCGACCTGGGCCGCATTTTTACGATAGTTGTTGTCTTTACCGGCGTGGGGTTTACGCTGTATGTTGCCGGTGCCGTGGTGCAGTTCATGGTTGAAGGGCGAATAAGAATTATATTGGGGAGGCGAAGATTGGACAAAAAAATTGATCGGCTAAAAAACCATTATATCGTATGCGGATATGGACGCATCGGACGGGTCCTCTGCCGCACTCTTTGTAGAAAGCCGTATGATGTGGTGGTTATCGAAAAAAATGCGGATCTGATTCCGGTGATGGATACGGATGGGGTGTTGTATATACCCGGTGATGCGGTAGATGAAGCCTGCCTGATCAAAGCCGGCATCCAACGGGCAGAGGGGCTGGTTGCCGTTTTGGCCACAGATGCGGACAATGTATTTTTGGTTTTAACGGCCAGGCAACTTGCCCCGGATCTTAAAATCATAGCAAGGGCCAGTCTGGAAGCATCAAAGAATAAATTGAAGGCGGCCGGAGCAGATTCCGTGGAATCGCCCTATGAAATGGGAGCTGCCAGTATGGCTCAACGGATTATCCGACCGACCGTCACCAGCTTCTTAGATCTTGCCTTTGCCCATAAGCGTAAAGATATCCTGATGGAGGAAATCCCCGTCAGCGATTTATCAAAGCTGGTTAACGTTCAGCTGAAGGATTCCGGTATCAGGCAAAATTTCAATCTGATTATCATTGCTGTCAAAAAGCTGGATGGCGGCATGCTGTTCAATCCCTCTTTCGAGGCAGCCATCATGCCGGGAGATACGCTCATTGCCGTTGGGGAAGAAGAAAACCTGCAGAAACTTGCAAAGATATTGAACCCGTAAAAAAAAACGAGTGCCGGGTCCGGCCGGCGGCCGGACCCGGCACTCTCTTTTTTATATTTTATAGATAATCCGTTTTTCGGTTATGATGATATCCACATGCTTGTCGTGGGATTCCATGGGCACCTGGGGGATGATTTGCTCTTCTAATGTCAGGGCCACCTTACGGGTGGTAATCGCCAGTTTGGGAATCAGCCGGTCGTAATATCCTTTTCCCGAACCAATGCGGCCGCCTTTTTCATCAAAAGCAAGCCCCGGTATAATGGCGATGTCGATACGGTCGATGGGTACGATTCTGCAGCGGCCGACATTCGGTTCCAGCACCCCCCTTGGGCCGGGTTTTAATTCTTGCGCGAATTTGTCGACTTTCATCAGTTTCATTTCAAACATTTTGGGGTTAAAAGCCGGCAAAACGACGATTTTGCTGTAGCTGTAAGCTCGTTTGATAATATTCTTGGTTTGAACTTCATTATCACCGCTGACATATAAAAGAGTAATTTTTGATTCCAGAAAGTTTGCAAATTCAAAGAGCCGGTCTTCGATTGCGCTGACTTTTTTAGCTATGTCACTTTCAGCGAGTTCGGAAATTGTTTTGGCAATGTCTTCTCGAATCTGAATTTTTGCGGCACCAATTTCTTCCATACGATATCTCCCCAGCCCAGTTTGGGTGAATTTTAAAACACGGGTTGAAACAGTGCTGCCGTACAATTACCGTTGACTAAATGACACGCCCGTGTTAATCGCGGCATATTTTAAAGTTCTAAATCAACTATGATAGATTTAAACCTGTTAATATAAGGGTATTTATGCTGGAAATCAAGTTTGTGAGGCAAAATTTATCTACAGTTCAGGCAGCACTGGAGGCCCGCGGCCATCATGCTGAGCTTGATACCTATAAAAAATGCGATGACGAACGCCGGAACATTTTGCAGGAGATTGAATCGCTGAGGCATCAGCGCAATGTGGTTTCCGACCGGATTGCTGAAATGAAAAAGGCCGGTGACGATACCGAAACCCTTGTGATTGAAATGCGGGGGGTATCATCAAAAATCAAGGAACTGGATAAGAAATTGTCTAAAAACCAGGAAACTATTGATGCCTTCCTTTTGGGACTGCCGAACATTGCGCATTCATCGGTTCCCGTTGGAGCCGATGAAACGGATAACCCGGTGATCAGAAAGATTGGGCAAACTGCCGGAATTCGCGTCTGATCCTCAGCCCCACTGGGAAATCGGCAGCAATCTTAAAATACTTGATCTGGATCGAGCTTCAAAAATTACCGGTGCACGCTTTCCGCTGTATTTTGGTGCCGGCGCCAGACTGGAGCGGGCCTTGATCAATTTCATGCTGGATAGCCACATCAATGAGCATGGCTATCTGGAAGTACTCCCGCCGTTTATCGTCAACCGGCAGTCCATGACGAACACCGGACAGCTGCCGAAATTTGAAGAAGACCTGTTTAAATTATCCGGCTGGGACTATTTTTTGATACCGACGGCTGAGGTCCCGCTCACCAATATTCATCAGGGTGAAATCCTGGTTGAAGATCTTCTGCCGATTTGCTATGCGGCTTACACGCCGTGCTTTAGATCGGAGGCCGGTTCTTATGGCAAAGATACCCGGGGGTTGATTCGCCAACATCAGTTCAATAAAGTAGAACTGGTCAAATTCAGCACGCCTGAAACCTCATACGATGAGCTGGAAAGCTTGCTGAATAATGCCGAATCAATTCTGAAAAAACTGGAAATTCCCCTATCAGGTGATTGAACTGTGTACCGGGGATCTTGGATTTTCGGCGGCCAAAACCTACGATATTGAAGTTTGGATGCCGGCTCAAAATGTCTATCGGGAAATTTCATCCTGCAGCAATTTTGAGGACTTCCAGGCTCGGCGCGCAAATATCCGTTTCAAACGCAAAGGGCAAAAGGGCACTCGACTTGTTCACACTTTGAACGGTTCCGGACTGGCCGTGGGGCGGACGGTGGCCGCCATACTCGAAAATTTTCAACAGATCGATGGATCGGTAATCATACCCGAATTGTTAAGACCTTATATGGGTGGCATGGAAAAAATAGCGCCATGAAACCACATGATTTTCCCACAGATATTCGTCCTCATTTAGAGCCGTCTCACGAAGGGAAGCTGATTTATCGTTGCCTGGACTGTAGACGGGAATACGGTATTGATAAACTGGTGTACGTATGTCCGGAATGCGGACAGGTTTTGCTCATTTACGATCAAAACTTTTCTCACTTAAAAGATATTTCGGGCACACTCTGGCAGCGCATATTTGACTATCGAAGGATGCTCAACAATCCCGCGCTAAGAGGCATCTACCGGTATCATGAATTTATTGGACCCGTTATCCCCCTTAAGGCCGTTGTTTATCTGGGGGAAGGTCACACGCCGATGGTGGAAGCCAATTTGGCTTTACAGAAAAAGATCGGTGTGCGCTTTTTCTTTAAAAATGACGGGCAGAACCCCAGCGCCTCTTTCAAAGATCGCGGGATGGCCAGTGCCTTGAGCTACATAAACCTCATGGTTCAAAAAGGCTATCTTTCAAATGTGCTGGCCATTTGTGCGTCAACGGGGGATACATCAGCCGCCGCCGCCCTTTACGCCTCCTACCTGCAACCGCAGGTTAAATCCGCCGTATTGCTGCCCCATAAGAAAGTGACACCCCAGCAGCTTTCCCAACCCCTTGGGAAGCGGGGCTGCGGTGTTTGAAATTCCCGGCGTTTTTGATGATTGCATGAGAGTCGTCGAAACCCTGTCCGAAGATTACAATGTGGCGCTGCTAAACTCGAAAAAATGCCTGGCGGATTCTGGGCCAGGAATCATATTCCTACGAAATCGCCCAGGATCTGGAATATGATGTGTCGCATGTCGTGGCGGTGCTTCCCATCGGTAATGCCGGCAATATTACGGCGGTGATGAGCGGATTTTTAAAGTTTTATGAAACCGGTATCATCAACACTCTGCCAAAGATTGTGGGGGTTCAGTCCGAACATGCCAACCCGGTTTATCGCTACTATCTGGAGCCGGATGCCGTCAAACGAAAATTCGTACCGGTAACCGTCAAGTCGAGTGTGGCCCAGGCCGCCATGATCGGCAACCCGGTTTCCATGCCCCGGGTGATTCATCTGGTTAAGCGTTATAACGAGTTGGCCGGATGCCGCAAGATTTTCTTTGTCGAAGTCAGCGAGCAGGACATCATGGATTGGGAAATTGCGGCCAACCGCAACGGTCATATTGTCTGCACCCAGGGAGGAGAATCTCTGGCCGGGCTGCTGATGGCCAAAGAGCAGGGAATCCTTGACAGACAGGATATTGCAGTGCTGGATTCCACCGCCCACGCGCTTAAATTTGCCGGATTCCAGGAAATGTATTTTGCGCAGCAGTTTCCCCCGGACTACCATATTTCTCCGAACCCGGATCTGATCAACGCTCCGGTTTATATTCACCCCCAGGATCTTGATAAGGTGCCGGCGCCCGGTGAGCCATTAGAAGGTGAAGATTTTAACCGCTTTGTGAAGCGGGTGGCCAAAGAAATTGCAACTAGGCTGGATCTAAAAAAAATTAGATAATTACCCGAAAAAGTGAGCAGAAGAGGTAAAAAATATGAAAAGGATCTTGTTTGTTGGAGCAGGCTGCGTTTTGCTGACAGGCCTGATTTTGACGTGCACAACCCAAAATGTGGAAGAGCGAAAAGCCCAGGCTGAAGCCACCAGAAATCTTGGCGAGGCCTATTTACGGCAGGGCAAATACAGAGCCGCGTTAAATGAGTTGAAAAAAGCAGAAGCGTTGTTTGCTTCTGATCACATTTTACAAGATGACCTTGGGCTATCTTATTTATACCTCAAAGTTCCGGATCAGGCCATCTTTCATTTCAAGAAGGCCTTGGAGATAAAAGACGATTATACTCCGGCGCGAAACAACCTGGGAAATGCATATGCCGAAAAAAAAGAATGGGATAAAGCCATTGAACAATATAAGATAGCGACCTCGGATCTGATTTACGGAACACCTCAATTTCCGCTTTCCAATCTTGGGATTGTTTATTACGAATTACAGGAGTACGGACTTTCAGTGCAATATTATCTCAAGGCCCTGGATATCAAACCGGATTTTGTACAGGCTTTGTATGGCCTGGCAAAAACATATGTAGCCATGGGCAGGGTGCCGGATGCCATCGCAAAGCTGGAAAAAGCGGTCGAAATATCTCCCGACTCGGTTGTTTTATATTTCGAACTGGCAAGAACATATGCCCTGAACCGGGATTATAGAAAGGCGGTCAGCGCCTATTATAAAGTTGTAGAGCTCAATCCGGACAGCACTCAGGCGGATAAAGCCCTGATTGAGGCCCGCAAAATTAAAAATCTGCAGTAGGTGGTATCCGGCACCGATACCGGATTTTCTGACAACATGTTGTCAGATAAAACCCGATAGGGGCCTAAAAAAAATGCGAATGGCAACCACACCGGATCGATAATTGGGTTGCCATTCGCATTTTCTCGTTATGTGTTTTCGCTTAATGAGCTGATCAATACAACTTGGGTATGTGACGGTTGTGATTCAACGCCTCGTTGCTTGCTATACATTCATCTTTTTTTGCTTAAGCTTCACAATCCGTGGGGTGATAAATATCAACAACTCATTTTTTTGATCTTTCTTGCTCTGGGCCTTAAACAACCAGCCCAGCACCCCGAGCTGTCTCAAGCCGGGGATTCCCTTTTCACCATACTGAATGGTTGATTTGACGATGCCGCCGATGACAATGGTATCTCCATCATCAATTAAAAGCTCCGTCTCGGCCTCATTGGTGGACAGGGCCGGTTGATCCGCAGTCGGGTCGACCACGTCATTTTTCGTGACAAAAATTTTCATAACGATGCGGTCGTCGGGATGTAATATGGGGCGTGACTTCCAGCAGCAAATCAACATTTTTGAATCTGACCGTTGCGTTACCCGAAGAATCCCGTTCCAAATAAGGTACTTCCAGGCCCTGTTTTATCCTGGCCTTCTTATTGTTCAGGGTCACGACTCTGGGGGCTGAAATGATATTGGTTTTTCCTTCGGACTCACTGGCCACCAGTTTGGCATCAATAATCTCAAACGGGGTCCCGGTCAGTTTCTGAAAGGTACCGCCAACCACGGCGGATGGAATTGTAGCCGGCAGATTACTGGCCAGTCCGGTCAACGTCAGGGTTGCATCACCAATGTCAAACGGCCCTGCGGTTACCGTCCCCCAGTCAAAGCCGAGGTCTCGGGTAAAGGCGGAATTAGCTTCAACAATTCTGGCTTCGATGATTACCTGGGGTGTCACTTTATCGATGATTTGAACGATTTCCCTGGCCTGTTGGATCTTAACGGCCGTGTCGGTGATGATAATTTGATTGTTGCGTATGTCTACACTGGCCTTACCACGGGCTGCCGAAAGGATCGGCTGGATATGCGGCAGAATCTCAGTTTGGGCGTCGGAGTAATTGATGGGAATGTATGCGGTGACCAGCGGCTCCAAGGCTTTTTGCTGATTTAAAGCTGCCTGATCGGCCTTGAACTTTGCCTGCCTGAGCTTTTCTTCCTGGACCAGGGTATTGAGGGTGGCAATGCGAACGATGTCGCCTTCCATGGTCATTCCCAGCTGATTCATTTTGAGCACCAGATCGAGTACCTGATCCCAGGGTACCGGTTTATCCAGGGTCAGGGTGACTTTTCCGGTGACGTTTTTATCAATGGCGAAATTTTTTCCGCTGATTTCCCTTATGATTCGAAAAACATTTTTAATGTCGGTATCGTAAAAATCAAGGGCGATTTTTTCTCCGTTGTATCTTCGGGCTGGAGCGACACCCGCCAGACGTTCCTGCAGCGACATCTCCTCTTTTGCCAGTTTCAGTCCCCCGGAGGCAAGTTTTCGCTCCTCACGGGCTTCAGATGAAACCCTTAAATTTCCAGCCTTCTTTTCAGACGGGGCGGAATATCCGGGTGCAGGCTCAGCCAGGACTTTCTTCCAGGCCGGAAGTTTGCCGTCCTCATAAGGTCTAGGCGGTATAGAAGAGGCGGAAAAGTCGACCTTGATGATATTATCGGTTTGCTTGACAAGGTAGGGCACCGCTTCACGCAGCTCGATTACGATGACGGTGTTTTTGGTTTCAGGCTGTTGTGTCGGGGTGATGCGATCCACCGCACTTTGAAAACGGGTGGTGATCAGGGCCCGGTTGCGGTATTCCGGCAAATTGGTGTCCAAAAGCTCGAGCCGCAGCCTTTTATCGGAGATCTTGGTTAATTGATAATCAACCGGCCGGGTGGTACCGATAATCAAGGCGGATTTCCCGGCTTCTTCACTGGCAAAATCGATACGGTTTAACCAGGCACGCTCGTCGTTTTTAGCTATAGCTGCCGGTCGGACAACCTGATCTTTGGAAATTTTCTTTTGCTCGGGTTTGGCCGGTGGCAGATTTTGAGCGACAACCGGTTCAGCCCCTTTTTTGCTCAGGGGTGTCGGGATATTGCCAACATAAATCAACAGACCATCGTCTGCCGGCGACGCAGAGAATTCTGATAAATGGGCTTTTTTAGTTTCCAGCACCATTCTGATTTTTTCCGGATGACCATAGTAACGGATCTCGCTGACCCAGTCGGACTTCACAGTGATTCTCTGCTCTTTCTTGTAAGGACTTTTGAGGCCATACAAGTCATAAACAATGCGGGATGGGTCGCCGGCGATTGTGAAGGATTTGTAATTTTTAATTGTCCCATCGGCCTTGACATCGATGACTACATTTTTTTTCAGCGGTGTTGCAGTAACTGAAGTTATTCGGGTTGCAGGTGGCGCCGGCGCTCTTTCAGGTTCAGGTTCCGGACTAATCTCGACTATCTCACCCGCAACATCCTGGGTTGCTGTTTCAGCGGCCGGGTTATCGGTTTTAGAAAAATATATGTGCAGTCCCGTGTCATCCGGCTTAATGCTATAGGAAAGGTCCTGTTTTAGGGCAATAAATATCCGCGATGTTACGCCGTCTTCTTCGAGCTGCGTTGCTCTAATTGAACTGAGAATGTCATTTTCCGGCGGATAGTAAACAGCTTTAATGTTATCAAGGGCGGTTTCAGGGAAGTGAACAAGAAGGCCCAGGGGAGACTCCTGTTTGATCGCCGTGTAAGTCAGCGTATCGTTCCCTTTTACCGTAACGATGGTGGAGTGGGCGTCTTCACTGGTGATAATATCAGTGATTAGTTTCGTCTCCTCGGCAGTTTTAACATTGACCGCATTTTGGGAGACACACGCCGTAAAACTTAATAAAATGATGCTCAACTGAATGGGTTTAAATAATTTTTTGATGGAATAATTCATCTTAAAACTCTCCAGGGGGTTTGGGAAGTTTGATCTCTCTTTGACGGAGTTTGGTTTTACCGAACACATCCTCAAATTCTTCTTCGACAACAACTTTTTCTTTTTTAATCTTAACCACCTTGCCGGCGTTGACTCCGATATAGGTGCCTTTTTTAATGACGTATCCTTTTCCTGAGGCTTCTTCAACCAGGGCCCGGTTGCCGCTGGAGGCCAGGATAATTCCCACCAGTTTTAACTGACTTAAATCGATTCGTTCCAAAGGCGTCCGTGGACTTCGCTTTTTGTTTTTCTTCTTCTTGACAGAAACCGCCTTTTCTCTGAATAAAGGTTCAAACGGATCAATTTTGCCGAGGGCATCATAGGCCGCGGGGATGGCCACCGATCTCACTTTCGAGGTCACATTGGATGTGGCGGCAATTAATTTGTCGCTGGGTGCAGCGCTGTCGTCGGTGTACGCTAGTTGAGTCTCAGAGATATCGGATCTGGGTCTGACTGCCGGCTTTTTCGGCTTTGCCAGTTTCATCACGGTATCTCTCGCCGGTGGGACCGCGACCCTTTTTGCGATCCGTGTTCGTCTGTCTGTTTTTGTTTTGGGGACCGCCTGGTTTTTGGCTTTGGCCGGATATTTGTCGGTTTTTACCGCTGCCGTTTTTTTATCAAGTCGGGCCGCCTGGTTCGTTTTTGCGTTACGAACCGTCTGATTCGTGCGGACTTTGGCGGTCTGTCCTTTTTGGGCAACGACTTTTTTGCGAACCACTCTCGGCTGTGTCTCCGCGCCAGTCGTTTTTGCGTTACGAACCGTCTGATTCGTGCGGACTTTGACGGTCTGTCCTTTTTGGGCAACGACTTTTTTGCGAACCACTTTCGGCTGTGTCGCAGCGTCGACGGTGCGGTCACATCCCCACAGAAGTAGAACGATACAAATTGTGTTAATCAGATATCGCATGATCACAAGATATTTCCCCATCATTTGCTGGTTGGCCTGTTTAAAGATTTATTTATTTTTTTCTCTTTTTCTTTTTCGATTTCTTTTTAGGCGGCGTTTCTATGAACTTGTAAGTAACAGCCGTGCACCTGGTGCTGAGTTCCTTGCTGTCTTTGCCTTTAGCGAGTCCCATCTGAATATCGCGTATGTTTACGATTCGCGATAATCTTGCGACCTTATCAAAAAATATGGCCAAGTTATGATAATCCGCCTTTATGCTCATGGCAACAGGGATTTCGGCATAAAATTCTTTTGGCATTTCAGGTTTAGGCTCGAAGAGTAAAAATTCTAGCCCCACCTGCTGACCGGAGTCTGAAATACTAGTCAGCAAAGAAGGAATCTCTTCTTTTTCAGGCAGTTTTTTCATGGCCAGCCTGAATTGTGCTTCGGCCTCTTTCATTTTGGCCTGGAATTTTTTGAGGTCGGCGGCGTTTCGCTTGGCTGTCGTAAGTTTCGTTTCTAATTCTTTCAGATCCGTCTTTAATGAATTTATTTTTTCAAATTTAGGCCAGAAAAAGAAGTAGATGAAAACCCCGGCCAGCAGCGAGAAAAATCCCGCCGATATCAGTATCCTCTGTACTTTGGATAACTTTTCAACCTTCTCAAAAAAAGGTTCAATAGATTTTGCAAGACCTTTTTTATCCATTATTTCTCTGCCTTGGCATTCTTAAGTTTATTATTCGATTCTGGGTCTATTAACGGTTTCTTTGTGCAACTGATGGTAAAGCTTTTTAAATTGGCAGCTTGTGTCTTTTTTCTTTTGAGGGTTTTTAAATTGACTTCCTTAAAAAGTCCGCAATCTTCCAGCCTAACCATAAAATCGGCTACGGTTTTATTGTCCAGTGCGATGCCGTTAATTTTGACTTTTCCCCCCCTGGATTCCAGGTGGGTAAACCACATGCGCTTGGGCACAACGACCTGAGTCATAATATCCAGCAGCCGGGTGGGCTCAAAGCGGTTGGCTTCAAGCGTTTTCATGACTGCCACTTTTTTCTTCAGATTGTTAAGCTTTTTTCTTATCTGAGCAATTTCGTCATTGATTTTGTTATATTTTACCAGCTCTGTTTTGGTTTGCTTTATATCGGCATTCAGGCTGTCAATCTTATTGCTTAAACTGAAATTATAGTAAAAAAAGATGATCAGCAAAAATACCAAAGAAAGCATGAAAATAGAGACTTGGCGACGTATGTTTTCTTTTTTTCGGGCCGCCCGAAAGGGCAGTAAATTTATTCGTATCATTATTTGTCGTCTACTTTTCTCATTGCAAGACCCATGCTGATGGCTGCCTGGGGTGTGATTTGTTTGATAAATGCGTCATCGAAGTTTTTTGGGTCAATTTCAAAGTTTTTAAACGGATTAATCGCTTCAACCTCAGCCGAGGCTTCGGTGGCCAGAAGTTCGCGGAATTCGCCAATGTTGGCTCCTCCGCCGCTGAGAATGATACGCTTAATTTGATCTTCAGGATAAGTGGAATAAAAAAAGTCGAGGGCCCGTCTAATTTCCGTGCACCAATCTGTGACGACCGACGAAACAATACCTTTTAAGTCCTCCGATGTAAGCCTGTCCGGCTTATCATCGCCGTATTTCAACTGTTCTGCTTCTTCAAATGAGCATTCGATTAATGACATTATCTTTTGGTTGATCTGTCCGCATCCCAACGAAACGTCTCGCATGAACAGCGACGAATTTCCTTTGAGAATGTTCAATGATGTTTTGCTGGCTCCGATATCAATGAGGGCTGTGTTTTCGCTTTGCATGTCATAGTTGGCTTCAAATGTGTTCTGCAGAGCGAATGCCTCAATATCTACGATGCAGGGATTGAGTCCGGCCAGATTGACGAGGTTGATATAGTCATTAACCATTTCCTTTTTGGCCGCAACTAGAAACACATTCATCTGACCGGGATTGGATTCGCTTTCCCCGAGGATTTGGAAATCAAGGTTGACATCACTGATGTCAAAAGGGATGTACTGCTCGGCTTCAAAGTGAATGGTTTCCTGAAGCTTCTCTTCATCCATGGTTTGAACGCTGATTTTTTTAACGATAACCGAGTATCCGCCAATTGACACAGCCACGTTGCTTTCTTTAATATTGTATGATTTAAATAGCTGTTTAATCGATTCCGCGACTGTCTCAGGGTCGTTAATGGTGCCTTCCTCGATGGCCCCATGCGCAATGTCCATGATGCCAAAGCGTTTTAGCGAGAGGCCTTGTTTGGTTTCTGTGAGTTCAGCCGCCTTTATGGACCGAGAACCGATATCGAGACCGACGATGTGATCTTTTTTTCCAAAAGCCATGGGAGACGTTTAATCCTTATAATCTATTAATCTATATTTTATACTCGTATTTGGTTTCCCGAAGCATTTCTTCGGGATTAGCATGTCTATCTGAACAAAGAATCACTTTGTTGTACTGGTTACCTCGAAAAGGTCTATCCGGACTGCCCTTGCTGTCATGCCATTGGGTGCTGCAATTTTTGCGCCAATGTCAAACAATAGTACCGGCAATTGGTGAATATTAATTATATTTTTATTAAGTTTCATTATATTCAGTACTTTAGGAGGTTTGTAATTCACTTTTTGTCTGATGCGAAGAAAAAGTCATTCGGCTTGGTTTGATCTTTTAACTTTAAAATTTTCTTTAAAACCGTCAAAATTTTGAAATGACCAAAATGCATATTCTTTGTATCGGCCCGGTATATGGAAACTTTAGAAAAAATCTTTAATTTGACATTAAAAATGAAAATCTTTAATATAATTCTACTTTGTCACATTATCAGAGCAAACTATTTTATCGAATCTCAAAAGGTTGTAATTTTAATTGAGAAAATGATCTAAAATTTGAAATGAACACCAAATCCCTTGAAGAAAGCATTAAGCCGTTTCGGCTGGTCAAATATTTTGCCTTTCCGGGTCTTGTCGTTATTTTTCTGACTACGATCATACTATCGGTGTTTAATACCCACTGGGTCAAAAAAATACAGCGGCAGAAAAGCGAGGATTATGCCCACAGTATTATCGAAAATCTAAACCACCAGGTGTTTCTTCAATTTAACATTCCCATCGTGTTTAAGTACGGGAAAATTCAGCTCCGCCATAAGGAACAATTCGATCGCATGGACAGGATCGTTCGCGGTACCCTGCACAGTTTCAAGGTTGAGGCGTTCAACCTTTATAATATGAAAAATATGGTTAACTATAGTTTTGATCCGGATTTGATCGGTCGCAAAAATTTCGGCGGTACCGGATACCATCAGGCGCTTGAAGGCAAGATTACCTCCAGACTGGTCCAGCGTGGTAATTTTTTTGAGATTTCACTGGGTTTTCCCAAAGAAGTTCGGTTGATAACGTATGCCCCCCTACGTGCGGAACCGCAGCTGTACAGCATCACCGGCCCTGTGCTGGGTGTGTTTGAGATCGTACAGGATTTATCCACGGATTATCAGGCCATTTTCAGAACCCAGATACTGGGTGTGATTACAAATACCGTATTGATGGGTGCCCTTTTTGTCGTTCTTATTTTTGTCGTCAAGCGTGGTGAGGGCATCATTCAAAAACGGGCCATGGAAAGGCTTAGGCTCAAAGAACGCTTAAGCCGGGCTGAACGGCTTTCCTCCCTTGGAGAAATGGCGGCCGGAATATCCCATGAGATTCGCAATCCGTTGGGAATTATTAGAAGTTCCGCTGAACTTCTAAAGAAAAAAGTAAATAAAATCGACCCATCGTACACCATACCGGATATCATTGTAGAAGAGTCCACTCGCCTCAATAACATCATTACCGATTTTATTAATTTTGCCAAACCCAGGAGCCCAAACCTAAGTCCCTGCCGTATCGAAGCGGTCATTGAAAAAAATATTAAGTTTCTATCTCTGCAGCTTCAAGAAAAAGGGTATACCATCAAGAAGGATTATCAGAATTTTCTGCCGGAGATCCAGGCCGATGCGGATATGCTCTACCAATCCTTTCTGAATATTTTAATCAATGCCATGCAGGCCATGCCCGATGGAGGGACAATTGAAGTTCAAATCCTTTCAAAAGGAAAAATTGTTATCATCAACTTTGACGATGAGGGGCACGGTATTGCCGATGAAATTCTGGAAAAAATTTGGGATCCATTTTTTACCACCAAAGAGATGGGGACCGGTCTGGGTATGGGTATGATCAAAAATATCATTGAATCTCATGGCGGCAACATACAGATAGTCAACAGGGTCCGAGCCGGGACGCGGGTGACTGTGGAATTGCCGGTGGAGAGCCCGGAATCGAATGACGAAGGACGAAGGGAAAATGGAAACAATTCTAATCGTCGATGATGAAAAAAATTATTTGCGCGTGCTCAGCGCGGTATTAGAAGAAGAAGGCTATGAAGTCCTGACCGCTCTCAGCGGACGGGAAGCGCTTGAGATCCATGAAACGTCGGATCTGGATCTGACTCTCACCGACATGAAGATGCCCGGCATGGACGGCATCAAGTTGCTCGAATACATCAAGGCAAAGGATCCGGATCTACCGGTGATTATGATGACCGCCCATGGTACGGTCGATAAAGCTGTGGAGGCAATGCAAAAAGGTGCTTACAGCTATATTCTGAAACCTTTCGACAACGAACGCCTCATTCTTTATGTTAAAAAAGCGGTTACCATGTTCCAGGTGGTCAAGGAGAACCGTCGCCTGCGCGATGAGGTAAAATCCCAGTACCGTTTCGGCAATTTCATTGGAAAGAGCAAGGCCATGCGGGAAGTTTTCGAAATGATCCGGAAAGTTGCCCCGGCAAACGCCAGTGTCCTGGTGGAAGGCGAGAGCGGCACCGGCAAAGAACTGGTAGCCAAATCCATTCATTTCAACAGCCCACGCCGTGATAAACCCTTCATTGCGGTGAATTGTTCGGCCCTGTCCGAAAATCTGCTGGAAAGTGAACTTTTCGGCCACGAAAGAGGGGCTTTTACCGGGGCGGTGGCCAAGAAAAAAGGCCGCTTTGAGCTGGCCGATAAAGGAACGTTGTTTCTCGATGAAATCGGAGAACTTTCCACCAGCCTCCAGGTGAAATTGCTGCGCGTGCTGCAAGAGAAGGTCTTTGAACGGGTCGGCGGTACCCAATCCATATCCGTGAACATCCGGATTATTGCGGCAACCAATAAAAATTTGAAAGAAGAAATGATCAACGGTCGTTTCCGGGAGGATTTATTCTACCGTCTCAATGTAGTACGCATTGTTTTACCGCCGTTAACACAGCGACAGGAAGATATTCACCTTTTAATCAAGCACTTTATCGAAAAGTACGCGTCCGAACGTAAAGCAGCCGTTCCTGTAAAAGGGGTTGACCAGGAAGTGGGTCGATTATTTTATGATTACAGCTGGCCCGGTAATGTCCGTGAACTTGAAAACTTAATTGAACGGGTCATGATTTTTTGCCCCCATGATACTATCCGGGTAACGGATCTCCCGGCGGGCTTTAAAGATAATGTGCACAATGCGCTGCATCTGGAAGGTATCCCGACCCATGCCAAATTGTATGAAACCCTGGCCATGATTGAAAAAGCGATGATCGAAAGGGCCTTGAAAATGGCAGATAATGTTCAAGCCCATGCGGCTTCCATATTGGGTATCGGGAAAAGCGGTCTGAATCAGAAAATAAAAAAGTACAATCTGGAGGTCGGTTCAAAAAATTAAATTCATCCGGCCATTCGTTCTTTGACGAGATCGATGTAGATAAAATCTTGATGATCGGTAAGAATTTTATTATAGGCTTCCCGGCTTTTTTCGTTCTCACCCAATTTATCATATAACCGGCCCAGATGATAAAGAGCTTCATCGCGCATGATGGGTTCCGGTGCCGAAGAAATTTTTTCAAAATAGCCGACCGCAGTCGAATAATCCTCTTCCTGTTCATAGGCATAACCGAGGTTGCTGAGGATTTGATGGTGAATCATCGAATATTTTGCAAAATCCGTCAGCGCTGTTTTGTACAGCTCGGTGGCCTGTTTATATTTGCCGGCGTTATAACAGATATTGGCATAAATTAATCGAGCAAGTTTTGCGCTTTCTTTTCCCTTATATTTGTTAAGAATAAATTGGAAATCCGCCGATACCTCACCATAAACTTCATCCGGCTGCTTTTCTGATTTTATGCTGTTATACTTCGTGAGACTTTTGTCCAATAACGCTGAAGCGTTGTTCTCCGCTCGGATTGAAAAAAACCGAATCCCGGAGATTATCACCACCAGGACCAGGATAGTACCCAGAGCATAGGATAGGTGGGTTTTATACTCGATGGCCAGTTTGATCAGTTTGGATGAAATAGTTAAAAATTCATCCGGTTCCTTTAACAATTCTTTACGGGTCTTTTTGCGTTTCTTTGCCATAAGTCCTCTTTATAACCTCCTCAATGAAACTCCAAACCTGGGTAAACCGGAACCAAACAAGAAAAATTAATCACGAAAACACGAAAAGAAGATGATCTAATTTTCGTGTTTTCCGGCTTTCGTGTTTTCGTGATGAAGAAAAGTTTTGCCATAAAATGCAAAGAAATAACTAAGGGCCTAATTATTCACTATTTCTCGATAACATTCAATCGTTTACCCAAATTCCGAAGTAGCCACATTCCGCTTTCCCGCTCTCCGAGCTGTAGGCTCGCTCTACGAGCCGGAAGCCGGGGCGTAAGCGTAAGCCCCTATGGGCCAGAGGCCGAATTCCAAACCGCTCCATCATTTCAGGAGCATTTTTATCCTCTCCCATCCTTCATCCGGTATGTTTGCGCCGACGACCTGACACACCTCATAGCCACATGCGGATCCCAGCCGGCCGGATTTTTCAAGTGAGTAGCCTTTGACGAGTCCATACAGAAAACCGGCGGCCCACATGTCGCCGGCACCGGTCGTGTCCAGGGCATTGCCGTCACCCATCGACTTGATGGCAATGGTACTTCCGCCATGAGATATATAGCTTCCACGGGGCCCGACTTTGAGGACGGCAACATCCGCCTGCTCGGAAAGCGCTTCAATGGCAAGGTGCTCATCTGAATACCCCGTAAAGGCGCAGGCCTCATCTTCATTGGCGATAAGGACATCCACATAGGAATCAACAAGTTGCTCGAGCAGTTCTTTTGATTCTTCGACTACCGTAAAACTGGCCAGATCCAGGGAAATCTTAGCACCGGCTGATTTGGCGGCAGCCAGCGCGGCCTGGATTAATGCTGGATTAAATAACAGGTAACCCTCGATATGGACGACGGCGGCGTCTTGAAATAATTTTTCGGATATGTCTTCCGGCCGGGTTTCGGCCGAGGCCCCCAGAAAGGTAAACATGGTGCGCTGAGCATCCGGCGAAATAATCGATAACACCCGTCCGGTGGGCGAATCGGATCTAAACAGCTCAGGCACCACATTTTGTTTTCTTAAATCACTTTCAATCAATTCCCCCATATCCCCTCTTCCACATTTACCCACAAATCTGGCAACCCCGCCAAGCCTGCCAATTCCGACGATGGTGTTGCAGGCCGATCCCCCCGGAACAATGCTGGCGTTTTCGGATGACAATGCCAGGGTACGTTCAATGGTTTCTTTATCCACCAGGGTCATGCCACCCTTGACAGCGCCGGTTTTTTTTAAAAACTCGTCTTTTTCGTGAATGAGAATGTCCACCAGCGCAGAGCCGAATCCAACGATCAACTGCCGGTTGTTTTTAATAAATTGCAATTTATCCTTACCTCTCATTTCACCAGACGAGAGCATCGAAGATCCAGCCACGGTCCCCGTCGGTATGTTCGACATGCAGCCAGCGCCCCTTATGCTCGAGGACTTTAAACGGAATTCCCTTTTCAACGCTGAAAAGGATTTTATCTTTGGTGCTCGGTCCGGAGCGGATGTTGCAAAGATCCTTTTTAGTGATAACCGCCGGGACATTGCCAACCAGGGTTTTGTGCACCCAGCCTCTGTCATCCTCGAAATCCCGGAAATAATACCAGGAGTTTGATTTCTTCATCACAAAAATAGGATAATATTTTTCTACTTTCCATAAAATATCAGATTTGCTGTCGGGTCCGGAACGGATATTGGCCACAGATGCAATGATGGTTAACCGCTCAGCCATGGCAGTGCCGGCATTGATGATAATTAGAAAGGTCAAAAGTACTGAATAGCGTTTCATAACAATGTTGTATCTACATTTTATAAGGATGATGCCTGTCAGACATCCATTTTCTGTTTTCGCCGCTGAAAATACGCCACTATTACGAGAAAATCAATACAATTATATTCGTTTTGATTCTCTAAACCCTTAAACCCATCAGCTGCTTAACGATATCCGCCCCCGCTTTTAAGCTTTGAAGAATACAAGGTCCGGCAACTGAACACAGGTCAACGCATTACCGTAAACTGCTCCGGTATCGATGCCGATTTTATTGGGCTCCACCAGCGGTTTCTTTAGCGGAGTGTGGCCGAATATCACGCGTTTGCCAAAATCATATTTGGTGGAGACAAATTTATCTCGAATCCATAGCAGGTCTTCAGTGTTCTGGGATTTCAAAGGCACCCGGGGGCGAAGGCCGGCGTGTACGAAAATGAAGTCTTCGGTTTCGTAAAATAGTCTCAGAGATTTATAAAATTCCATGTGGTCAGGGGGAATCGGAAAAAATTCGGATTGAACGGGTTTTGTCAGGTAGCTGTCAAGGGTTTGCTGTCCGCCGTTTAACAAATAGGTGAAGCGGTCAGCACCGTTTAGGAATTTGTCGAGCATATCCTCATGGTTACCTTTTAAAAAAATGACCTCCGGGACACGGTCTTTCAATTGTATCAGATAGTCGACCACCTCAACCGAATTCGGTCCCCGGTCGATATAGTCTCCGATAAAAACCAGGGTATCACGGGAACAGTCGATTGGTATTTTTTCCATCAGCGCCTTCAGCCGGTCATAGCAACCATGGATATCTCCTATTGCAAATATTCTTTTCATTCTAACGAAACCAGAACATCCGGCGAGGCTGATCCAGTCTGGTAATACCTTCCTGTTTTGCAGCCTTCACCGCCATGTGATATTCCTTGGGTGGAAGTTGAGAATTGAGTCCTTTGACCTCGACCGCTCTGCCACAGGGCCTGTATTGTGACATGACGTTGACATAGCTGTCAGGCGATATGCGTTGAGCGATAAATTTCATAATTTCGCGAGTTCCTGCCAGCCCGTTTGGTAAAACCAAATGGCGGATTAACAAACCGCGCCTGGCAATTCCCGCATCATCGACCTGCAGATCACCCACTTGCCGATGCATCTCAATAAGGGCCTTTTGGGCCACTTCCGGATAATCACCGGCCTGACAGGTGATTTCGGCAACATGGGAATCCCAGAATTTAAAGTCCGGCATGTAGATATCAAACACACCGTCCATTAGTTTTAATGTTGTGATACGATCATAGCCACCGGTATTGAAAACCAGGGGAATCGACAGTCCGCGCTGCACTGCAATCTCAACGGCGGACAGGATCTGGGGCACAACATGTGAAGGGGTTACAAAATTTATATTGTGACAGCCCTGATCTTGCAAGACGAGCATTATGGCGGCAAGCTCATCATCAGATATCTGTCGACCGTCACCCTGGTGACTGATGTCGAAGTTCTGGCAAAATATGCACAACAGATTGCAGTGGGTGAAAAAAATGGTGCCGGACCCATGGGTCCCGACCAGCGGTTCTTCTTCCCCAAAATGCGGATTGTAGCTGGACACCCAGCCGAGTTTAGCTGTCTTACAGGTTCCCGTTTCTCCGGAAAGTCGATCAACACCGCATTTTCTGGGGCAAAGGACGCAGGACTTTAAAAGGCTATAAGCTTTTGCAATCTTTTCTTTGAGTAAGCCTTGCTCAAAAGTCCTGATGTATGCCGGTTCAAATGATGACATGATTTCATATTCTATTGGGGATCCGCTTCTACAGTAATCTTTTCAGCCAGACCTCGTCCCAGCACATACCGTCTCAGATCGACCGCAACGGCCAGCTGTCCGAGGCCATTATTGGTAATCACCTCAATTTTATCTCCTTTGCGCAAGCCCATGGTCAATAGCCTCATTTTGGCGCCGGCACCACCGTTTATCTCCTTGATTACCAATCGTTCGCCCGGCTTGGCCAGTATTAAAGGCATCGCCTGGATTCGTTCTTTAAGACAGTCCGCACAAATTCCGTAAATTTCCAATTTGTGCTGCAGCATGTGAAATCCATGGGCTGTGGCTATCTTAATCTGCAACCGCTCGATTTGATCTTCTTCGAATTCAAGAATTTTTCTACATTTCGTACAGATCATGTGGTCATGATGTTGACCCAGATGTCGGTGCTCGTATAAAACCACCCCATTATTGAAACGACTTTTGTGAGCAAAACCAAAACGGCACATCAATTTAAGTGTTTCTCTGACAAACTCCGGTTCCAGTTTCCAACCGTTTTCTTCAAGCCGATAAACGATATCGTCAACCGTAACATGCTTTTCAATCTGCAGGAAAGCCTCTAAAACTTTGAAGCGGTCTTCGAAGTTGTCTATATGTTCCTGTTTAAACAGCTTTTTAAATTGATGCTTTTCTTGAACATGTATTTGCTTCATTTGACATCCATAGATACTATCGACTGTGTCCGGGTAAATTGTAGGTTGTACAGGTGCCGCTCGGACAGGATCGAGTATGCGATTGGGCAGAATTGTTTTTCGATGATGCGCAGCCCATGGAATGGCCCGAAACACTTAAAACGCGTTCAAAATCTTCGGACTTGCATTTGGGACATCTGAGTTCCACCTGATCATCCTGGTTCATCGACAGAAATTCAAAACATTCATTACATTTTAAGCATCTGAATTCATAAATCGGCATGTTGCGTTTCCTTTAGCGCGGGATAATGTTCTTAGAGTCTAAATAATAAATTTTGTGTATTTTATGTAACCGTTCACAGGTTCAGAGTTCAACATTCAGGATTCGGCTATGTTTAACCCTATAATATTATTTACCTGGCAACGGATTGTCAAGGAATTGATAAATCAGCCTAAAATTCCGATATAAGGATTAAAAAATTTGCAATTTTTTTGATCCTTATATCGGAATTTTAGTAAATACAAGGTGTTGGATTTTTATAACAAACGTTCATGTTTCCCCATAGGCAAATAAGCTGATAAGCCGGTAAGCCCATAAGATGAAAAAACTTAACAGCTCATAAGCTCGTAAGCTAATCAGCTCACCAGCTAATCCATCCGCGTAATCTGCGGATCAGCATATCATTACACAAAAATATTTATTGGTTTGAGCATTGAGCCTTCAGCCTTGAGCAGGCGCTTTGCGGCTACCAGCTCATCAGCTCACTATCTTTACCAGCTATTCTGCGCCAGGCAGGTCCAGAACCAAATAATCTGCGTAATCTGCGGACCGTCTTTGCCCTGGTTTTAATCCGCGGGGAGGGTCATTGCTTTGGAAGCTGTGCACCATGCCACACAGCAACTATCCAAACGACGTCGCCTTTGATTTTATAAAAAAAGCGGTATGGCGATATGATCACCTCCCGGTAGGGAAGTTCTTGGAATTCGGGTATGGTTCTTC
>PVMK01116468.1_pt1 | contig 25548 bp, 23 predicted proteins | sample 1853481 | NCBI WGS metagenome assembly PVMK01 (sample SAMN08533507, study PRJNA380276) | Marine sediment metagenome, whole genome shotgun sequencing project.
CGTCGGCCGATACGGCCCGGTCACCCAGGTCCTGACCGGCGCAAAATCACCGGCCTGCACCGGTAATCACCAGGCAACGAATACTCGCGTCTTCAATCACCCGTGCCATGGCTTCACGGACCTCACCATGCATCTCTATGGTGAAGCTGTTCAATGCTTTTGGACGGTTTAATGTCAACGTGGCGACACCCTCGCTAATGTCAAATTCAATGGTGTTAAAACCCATGCTGCGTCCTTGATAGTTGGTTATGGAAAGGATACAAAACGAAGCATTAAATTGATAGTTGTGTATCATGCATTTTGTCCTAACTAAAAGGTGTTTTGGCATATGCCCGTCTACAGTCTTGAAGGAATCACGCCAGTTGTACATCCGGAAGCGTACGTACATGAAACGGCCGTATTGATCGGTGATGTCATTATTGGGGCAGGATGTTATATCGGCCCCAATGCTTCTTTGCGAGGAGATTTTGGCCGCATTATCGTGGAAGCTGGTGCTAATGTTCAGGATACCTGTGTGATGCATTCCTTTCCGGGTAAAGACTGCATTGTTGAGCGTGACGGTCATATAGGCCATGGCGCTGTATTGCATGGTTGCCGCATCGGTAGCAACGCAATGGTCGGCATGAATGCGGTGGTGATGGATGATGCTGTCATCGGTGAATCTTCAATCGTTGCTGCCACGGCATTCGTGGCTTCAAAGTTCGAATGTCCACCACGCAGCCTTGTGATTGGTGTACCGGCAAAAGTTAAACGAGAACTTTCGGATAAGGAAGTCGAGTGGAAAATCAGGGGTACTCGTGAGTACCAGCAATTGGCTGTCCGATGTCACTCATCATTGGTCAGAACCAAGGCATTGACCGAACCGGAAGTAGGCCGGGGCAGAATGGAACTTGGTCATTATGAGTTTAAGCCCAAAAAAGAGTAACCCGTTTGAAGGGTTTTTCCGTATCGCACAACAGATCGATTAACTCCTCTTCAAGGCTCGCACAATTCGCCGGGGGTTGGGTATACCTCCTGAGACACGCTGCAAGCCCGTCCATGGCGCGCTCGGGCGCCGACATGGCCCAGGCCAGCCTCTCGACCGGTTCCCGGTCTCACCTTCTCCCTGTCGGCTCACGGTCCCGGAAGCAAAGCCCCACCCCAGCTTTAGGCGTCCAGCCCGTTTTATTTTTTGAGTCAAAGTACCGCTCTATCAAGTTCAAGCTGACCTAGCAGTGGGGGTGTACCCTCTCCCTTCAGGACCGTGAGCGACAAGGATGTCGCGACCGAGCCCCCATGGACGGGTTTACGGCGTGTCCTGAAGGGAGAGGGTACACCCCCGATGCGGCCCAACTGGCACCTGCCTGGCGTCTACTTGCGACCCCTCGGAGTCTACATAAATCCTACCTGAGACCTAACTTCAGCGAACTCAGATCCATAACATACTGATGCAATTCACGTTTACCTTCTTCAGCCTGACGCCCGGAAGAAAAAGTCATCCATTGCCCATCAGCCGAGATTGCAGGAAAACCATCGAACTTTTCATTGTAAGTCAGACGTGTTTCCTCACCGGTAACAAGACTCCGCAGATATATTTCAAAGTTATGCGGTGGCAGCACCTTCACGTAAATAAAATGCTCACCATCAGGTGCAGGGTATGGCGCCCAGTTGGTGCCTTCCTCCGTTGAAATCTGTTTCTTATCGCTACCATCATGATTGATGGTGTAGATTGTCATTGGCATGCCACGCTGGCCCTGGACTGAAATATCCCAGGACCGGAAAAGTACGGTTTCGGAATCCGGCAGATAAAATGCACCACCTTCCTGTTCACCTTTTGTGAAAGTAATTTGCTGCTCTTCACCCGTACCATCTGCAGGCATACGCCAGAGGTCGACTTCGCCATCGATCTGCCGGCTCCACAGAATCCATTTTCCATCCGGGGAAACACCTACTTCGGCATCGTAGACCAGGTTGTTGGTCAGGCGCTTGATATCACTGCCATCCAGCGCGGAGCTATACAGTTCCGCGCCCTGGGGATAGTTATTGGGGTCTGAATAACCGCCTTTTGGCAGGTCGGTCAAATCCCGGGTTGACGTCCAGATCAGGCGCTTGCCATCCGGAAAGAAATGCGAACAGGCATCCTCACCCTTGTCGTTGATCTTCACCATTTCACCATCTGCAACAGACATGGTGTAAACATAGTGGGTCTCATCGCCTTCAAGCTTGGCATTACCAATCAGTGTTTTGCCGTCCGGGCTGAAATAGAACTCGGCACCCTGGCCCTGGTGAGGGATGCGGGTGACATCCAGTTCCTGGGCCTGCGCGGTTGAAAAACCGACAAGCAGACCGAATGCAGCAGCAAACAGGCCGGCTGATTCACATTTTCTCATTCCCATAATCCTTTCTTAACTCAAAATATGTACTTGAGGCGTACGCTGAAAGTGCGGCCAGGCTCAGTGAACAGGTTCAGATCACGCCCGTCATCCGGGATACCGGCAATGGTGGAGTACTGGATGTATTCTTCATCAAACAAATTGAGTACACCACCACTGATCATGAACCGGTCGTTGAACTGATAGCGCGCGAAAACATCAACGGTGGTATAGCTATCCGTTGTAAATGTGCCTTCAGGATTCTTGTTCATATCGTCAGCCCATTTCAGCATAGCGTCCATTGAGAAACCGCCACGGTAGTAGTTCAGGCCTAACGTTCCGTTGAAAGGCTGTATGCTTGGCAGCTGATCACCGGTGGACTTGTCTTCGCTATCCATCCATTCGCCGTTCAGGAACAGGGATGTATTGCCACCCACGTAGTATTCGAGACGGAATTCCATACCGGAAATTTCGGCAGAATCAATATTCTGATACTGGAATACATCTACATCCAGTGGAAGCGGGAAACCGAAATCCCAGTTGATCTCTGAAATGGTCTCGATATAAGCGATCTGGATAAAGTTGTCGTAATCATTGGTGTAGGCGGAAAGGTTGTATGAAAAGTTTCCGATATCACCGCGAATACCAATTTCAAAGGAATCACTTTCTTCAGGAACAAGGTCATCGGCAGGAATGATCCTGATACCGTTGCCGCTGAATGGGACGTGGTCAAAGTAGAAATATGCCAGATCATATGGCGGTACTTTGAAACCCTGTGAATACTGGAAATAGGCACTGAAACTGTCGGTGAACTTGTAGATGGTTCCAAGACGCCAGGAGACATTGCTGTCAGAAATTTTCTCTGGTGCATTATCATCGCCCGGGTTGACATTGTCATAACCTTCGTCTGCTTTAGGCGTCATTTTATAGTAGTCATAACGTGCACCCGGGATTAACGACCATTTATCGGTCAGCTCAATCGTATCCTGCAGGTAAATTCCCAACCGTTCGGTCGTGTTTTTCGGAAATGGTGCTGACAAATCGTCCAGAATCACTGTTCCGTCACTCTGTGTACGGGTTTCCATACGCGGACGGAAAGTGTCCGTTGTATCCCAGTCAAAACCATAGCTCAATTGGTGTGTACGCTCTTGCCCAAGCAACTTGCTGGTTGACAGGCTCAAACCCCAGGTTTCCTGCTGAAACAGGTCGCTCTTGAGTGTATCGCGGGAACCGCCCACTCCAAAAGGTGGTGGCGTATCGTGGCTTAACAGGAACTCGTCGGTCTGATCGGTTTTGTTAAAGTAAAGATTAACATTGAGGTTGTCCATGAACGCCCAACCGGAATTTGTGTCCCGGTAGCGAACCTGGTAAGAATTGTTCTCTTTTTCGTTATAGCTTGACTCTTCGTTGATTTGCCAACCAGGCAGACCGAAGTAATTACCCTTGTCCGTACCATCGTCCGGACGGTCCACTTCCTGCAGGTAGTAATCAATCGAGAAGGTCAGTTTCTTGTCGTTATTGATGATGTAATCGGTTTTGGCCAGTACGCTGTTTGAATCGACATCAGCATTTTCACGTTCTTCGGTGAAGTTCTGGGTCTCATGACCTTTGCGGCCTTTGTAACTGATAAGTGTTTCCCAGTTACCTAGTCTGAAAGCGGTCATAACGCCTGCACTGAGTTCATCGGATCTACCGTCATAACCACCATTGACGTCAACGTAGAAATCCTGACCCAACCCCAGCAGGTCTGCCGCATCCTTGGTTGAGAAAGCGACGATACCGCCCATGGCATCAGCACCGTACAACGAAGATGCCGCACCCTTGGCGACTTCGACCTGTTTGACGGTATCCATGTCAATGAATCCACGACCTACCACGTCGTTAGCACCATTGGCACCATAACCCTCATTCATACGCATACCGTCTTTGATCATCATGACACGGTCTGCGCCCATACCACGGACAATGAAATTCTGCGCTGTTCCATTTGAGCCGGTAACATCTATACCCGGTTCGTACCTGAACAGTTGCGACATATCAGTGACCATCTGTTCATTGATATCTTCGCTGGTCATAACGGAAACGGAGCCGGCGATATCTTCGATGTTCTGCTCAACCCTGCTGCCTACAACAACAATTTTTCCCAACTTGGCTGATTCTTCGTCAGTTTCCTCGTCGGTCTCATTGTTGTCCTGTGCAAATGCCACTGACGTGCTCAATGCAAACAATGCAGCTGTCAGGCTTGTAATTAATTGTTTTTTAATCGGATAAGGTCTCATGATTTACTCCTCTTGCTGTGCGGTTTCTTGGCTATATACGCATTTATTACCCATGCGTTTCTTAATGGTCTTACGTTGGAATTCTAACTCTCTTGCTTCGCAGACAAACATCTCGGGCGTCTCCCTGACCAGCAGAATATAGTCACCCGTTGCAGCATCTTCTTCCGTCCATGCCGGCGAATTATTATCCTCGACTGCGATTGGATTTATAACGGCAATCTTAAGGTCGGGCATGCGAAGTTTCAATCGCTCTACAGTGCCCAAATGGGAGGCTGAATGAAAATTGCCATCCAGGTGCAATACTTTACGATCCGGGTGGTCCTGCAAGTGTTTTGCAATGGACTCAGCCATGGTGTCGTCCCGCAGCACCTGGCTGGAGAAACTTTTCATTACCATGGCTTGCATCATCTCAGATATGTCTTCGCCAGATCCCCCGGCGGGCGCCATGGCATGAGTGTTTTTGCCGGTCTCGGCGGCACTTTCGTTGTCTTTTTTGTCGGTTTCCGTTTCCGCTTCTGCTTCGGTTCCCATATTAACACAGCGACCGTTTTTATCGGCATCATCAGCATCTTTTTTATCAGGTCCATGCGTGGAACTGCTCATGATAAATGTTCTGTATTTATCCAGGTACGCACCCTCTTCAATATGCAGTTCCGCGGCAACCCAGTCTCGATCCGGCATGGGTATCTCGTCGAGAATTTCCGGTCCTTTTTTGGAAACGCAGATCACTGCCTGTTTCGGTGCGTTGGCGGCTATCACAGGTAAGCCATTATCCTTGGAATATTCAACCAGCGGCCGATAGCTTTGTTCGTAGTTGGGCCAGCCACGCCCGTCTTCCTGCAATACCTTTTCACCAATTTCGCCTGCCAGGTACTGGTCGAGTAATGGTTGCGTGTCGCGTTCAAACTGTTCGAGACTCAAGGTCATATCTGCATATCTTTGTTGTAGAGCCTTGAACATCCGCATCTGTGCCAGGTGGATACCGGAGTGGCCATGGAACTCTCCAAAAAAGACCACGTCATACCGGCTCAGATCATCGGCGACCTGGTCCAGCGTTTTAACCGCGCCATCTTCACCCCTGATCCAAATCGTGTCATAGACATCGGCCAGTGGAGCGATGTCTGCCGCAGAATTAGCAGCTTGCGATGGGTTGTTTGCCGGCATACCCGAACAGGCCGCCAGGCTGGCAGAAAAAGCAGCCACAGTTAAAGCACGCAGCTTATTCATATTTGAGTTTTCTCCCGAATCAAAATATTTCTTATATTGTCCCACAAACTCCGGCAACTATGTCTCGCCGGGACTACCGATTTACCTGAATTTCAATAGAAAACGGGTAAATACAGATGCTACCCAAGTATTCTAAAAGGTGTACTCGACTCGCCCCCGATGATTAACGAGTCACCCCAAAAACTGCCCGGATACCCTTGTCAGCCCGGGAATCTGTTGAATCAAACCCAATGGCGCCTAAAGAAGCGGTGAAATTGCATCTTTGTAGGTCCTGCTGACTTTTACCCTTTTACCGTCACCGAGGGTCAGCAAATACTCCCCGTTGATATGTGGACGAATCGCCTTGATTTGCCTGGTATTGATAATCGTGCTGCGGTGGATACGCACAAAAACCGACTCGTCAAGATTTTCCATCAGGCTCTTGAGTGTTTTCCTGATAACGTGAACCTCGTCTTCATAATGAATGCAGACATAGTTCCCCGCCGCTTCCACGTAATCGATCAGGTTGACTTCAAGCACCAGGTGCTGAATTCCATCGTTGACGGTAATGGTGGTCTTCTCTGTGGATACCGGCAGGCTTTCCAGGGATGCCAGCAGTTTCTCCCTGTAACCGCTTGCACGCGGGACAAAGGCACCTTCCTTGTAACGGCTCAAAGCCTCTTCAAGACGACTGAGAGTAACGGGCTTTAACAGGTAATCCAGCGCATTGACGTCAAAGGCCTTGAAGGCATATTTATCGTAAGCTGTGACAAAGATGACCCTGTGAGCATATTCAGACGGTAGTTGCCTGACCAGGTCGAAACCTGTCATGCCCGGCATCTGTATATCGAGTAACAACAGGTCAGGCTGGTAACGCTGCACGGCTTTGAGGGCTTCCTGGCCATTGGAGCATTGCGCACACAGTTCGACGTTGTCGATCTTTTCCAGGCTTTGCACAAGGTGACGACGGGCCAGCGGCTCATCGTCCGCGACCAGCACCTTTAAAGGTCGTTTTTCCTCAGCTTTCTGTATCATCAGACCTTCAGGACGGTGTGTAGGCGGGCAGGTTCATTTCCACTGTAAAGCCGCCAAATTCTGATCCCCCAGTGATAAATTCGTGGTCATCTTCATAGATGTTTTTCAATCTTTGCTGCACATTCTTCAAACCCAGCTTGGTGCTGCCATGATTTCCACGCATCAATGACTGCTCACACAGTTTACCCGAATCGCTCAGCTTGATAATCAACCGTTCATCCCGGACATGAACCGACAAATTAATCTCACCACCCTCCTGGGAACAGGCCACGACATATTTAATCGAGTTTTCTACAAGGGGCTGCAGAATCAGGCTTGGCACCAGCACAGGTTTGCTGGCCTCATCTGTTTCACATTTGTATTGCAAACGATCCTGGAAGCGTACTTTCTCAATCTGAACATACATATCCAGTATTTCCAACTCCTCCTCCAGCGTCACCATGTCAACCGGACTGCTTTTGAGGGTTATCCTGAGTAAATCACCCATGCGTCCAAGCATTTCATCCGCCGCATCGTTTTTGCCATCTCTTATCAGGGCTGAAATTGATGCCAGCGTATTGAACAGGAAATGTGGATTGACCTGGTAGCGCAGCATTTGCAATTTAGCCTGCTGAGCCTGGATCTTGAGTTCAGACATGGTCTGGCGCTGATCCTGTGCCTGCTTGTAGTACTTAAACGAGAAAAAACCTGCACTCCAGCACAAGAGGATGAAGCTGGCATTGAGTACCCCTACCAGGTAAATACTGAAGTGGGCATCCTGCCAACGCACAGGATCGATCAGGGAGTAAATCCAATTACTGGAAAAAGTCCATATAAAAGCGGAAACAACACTGGCAACCACGGCAATTAACAAATTGCGACCCGCCTGGCTCAGGGAAAGCGAGTGATAGTAATAACCAAGCAAAGAGCTGATGCCAAAGCCCAAAATGGTATTGATGATGATGATGCTTGTATCCGGTCCATCATAGTCGTGATGGATATAGGTCAACCTCACCAGGCTGCTCGCGATGGCATACAGTACCCAGAGAATGAGCTGGTTGACCCAGAATCGGTCGCGACTCTTAAGAATGAACATGCTAATTGGTGTTTCTCCGGAGCATCAGCGCTAACTACTAAAACCTTGAGACCCATATTATATAGCTGCTTTCCCGAAGACCTTGTCCATCGTCCGTCTTCAAGCTCTCGTTTCGTAACATACAATCCACAAGTTGCCCCAACCTGTCATAATTACAGACTGCTAGATGTTAATTTTCAATCCGGATTCAATTAAGTGGTAAAACTCATGAGAAAACTCCTCACCAGCCTGGCAGTACTTGTCTTCAGCAACAGCATTTATGCTCAAGACGTGGTTTTTCACCATGAGTTGAAGGTCAGCTTAAACCCTGCCACTTCACAACTTGTGGCCAATGACACGATTACTATTCCCGAGTCGGCGGATTTATCCAGCCTGTCATTCAGTCTTCACGAAGGTCTGTTGCCACAAAGTCTCACCGATGGTATCACCATTGAACAGACCGAAAATGAGACCGACGCGTCAGACAAGGGTATGGATCAGGAAGATTACTCATCGGTCATTCAAAGCAACCACTACCGCATCGTGACAGATAGGGGCAGCAAACTGAAAACGCTGACCCTGTCCTATGCAGGTGAAATCAACCACCCGGTCAAGCAATCCAACGAGGAGTATGCCCGTGGATTCAGCCAGTCGCCCGGCCTGATCGATCCCCAGGGCGTGTACCTGTCCGGTTCGACCAACTGGATACCTTCGTTCGGCGAAGAATATGTCACCTACAAGCTGACCGTGCGCTCACCGGAGGGCTGGCGTAGTGTCAGCCAGGGCAAACGCACCGGTTTTGCTGAAGAAAATGGCCGCCAGGTCGATACCTGGGAAGTGGATACTCCCACAGAAGAAATTTTCGTAATCGCGGCACAGTTCACAGAATATGAATACGCGATGGGCAATGTCAAAGCCATGGCTTTTTTGCGTGAAAAGGATGACGGTCTGGCCAACAAGTACCTGGAAACAACCGCCCAGTACATGGAAATGTACCGCGGCCTGGTTGGTCCTTATCCCTACTCCAAGTTTGCGCTGGTAGAGAATTTCTGGGAAACCGGTTACGGCATGCCATCTTTTACATTGCTTGGCCCGCAGATCATACGTTTCCCATTCATACTGCACTCATCCTACCCGCATGAGTTACTGCACAACTGGTGGGGCAACGGTGTCTTTGTTGATTTCGAAACCGGCAACTGGTGCGAGGGGCTTACCGCCTACATGGCCGATCACCTGATCGCGGAACAACGTGGCACGGGCGCCGATTACCGGCGCGCCACCTTGCAGGGTTACACGGATTACGTCACCGGGGAAAACGAATTTCCGCTCAAGGATTTCCTCTCCCGGACCAATGCCTCCTCCTCATCCATAGGTTATGGCAAAACCGCGATGATGTGGGACATGCTGCGCGAAGATGTGGGTGACGAGAACTTTAAACGTGCTTTCCAAAAATTTTACCGGGAGAACAAGTTCCGCCGCGCCAGCTTTGACGATATACGCCTGGCTTTTGAAGATGTTTCCGGCAAGGAACTGGGAGCGTTTTTTGACCAGTGGATCAACCAGGCTGGTGCACCGGAATTAAGCATTAACGATTTCCAGGTGATGAACACCAAAGGCCAATACACACTGGGGCTTGAATTGGCACAGATACAAGCCGGCAATGCATACGATCTGTCGGTACCGGTGGTTATTTATACCGCCGACAAAGCCGAGCGCAAAATAATTGAAATGAATGCGAAACAGCAAAGCTATACATTTGTATTTGACAGCAAGCCATTGCGGCTTGAGGTCGATCCCCGTTTCAACCTGATGCGCCGTCTCGACTACCGGGAAATTCCGCCGTCCCTGTCAAAGATGTTCGGCGCGAAGAAAACCCTGATGATTTTGCCTTCGAAAGCCGCTCCTGATGAGTTGGCAAAATACGAAAAACTATCATCCATCTGGAAGAGTGATCGCGGCGAAGAGTTCGAGGTCAAACTTGATTCTGAAGTCGAGAAATTACCCACGGACAGGAGTGTATGGGTGCTGGGCTGGAACAACCTTTGGCAGACAGCCATAGAAACCGGTCTCAAACCCTATGATGCAGAAATCGACAAAACAGCAGTACGCTTTGGCACCTCATCCCATGACGCTTCTGAAAACAGTTTCGTCATCGCATTACGTCACCCGGGCAACTCCGATCTGGCCCTGTCCTGGCTGACCGCACATGATGCGGAAGCTGTCGCAGGACTGGCACGTAAACTGCCCCACTATGGTAAATATTCCTATCTTGGGTTTAGCGGTACAGAGCCCACCAACTCGGCAAAAGGCCAGTGGCCCGCAGTGGACTCACCACTGGCGGCCGATCTTGCGGAATACTCACAGGCGCTTCCACAGCTCGAAAAACGCCCTGCACTCGCCATGCTTACGCCGGTATTCAATGCGGCAAGAATGGAAAAGGATGTACAAACACTGGCTGATGATTCGATGCAGGGCCGGGGTATTGGCACGCAAGGCCTGCAGGCATCTGCTGAATATATTGCCGGGCAGTTCCGTGAAGCCGGTCTGAAACCTGCGGGTGACGATGGCAGTTATTTCCAGTCCTTTACTATTACCGGTGAAAATGGCAAGCAGGTGGACGTGGCCAACGTCGTGGCTGTCATTCCCGGAACCAACCACGACTGGAAAGAAGAGTCGGTCGTTCTCAGCGCACATTATGACCACCTCGGATTGGGCTGGCCAGATGCCAAAGCAGGCAACAAGGGAAAAATTCACAATGGCGCGGACGACAATGCCAGCGGTGTTGCCGTGATGCTGGAACTGGCTCGCACCCTGGGCAAAACCATGGAGCCAGCCAGGTCGGTCGTGTTTGTGGCCTTCACAGCGGAAGAAGCCGGTTTACTGGGTGCCAGGCACTACGTTAAAAACATGCAAACCTATCCGGCTGGCAAAGTGATGGGTAACCTGAATATCGATACGGTAGGCCGTCTCGGGGACAACAAGTTACTGGTACTCGGCAGCACTTCTGCCAATGAGTGGAAATTCATCTTCATGGGCGCGAGTTTTGTCACCGGCGTACAGACTGAAATGCCAACCCAGGATATCGATTCCAGCGACCAGGTCGCGTTCATCGAAGCCGGCGTGCCAGCGGTACAGTTTTTCTCAGGTGCCAGCCCCGATTACCACCAACCGACCGATACCATGGATAAACTGGACATCAACGGTCTGGTCAAGGTGGCCGCCATCGTCCGCGAAGGCGTTGAGTACCTGGCAGAAAGACCGGAACCCATGGCATTTAAAGGCAGCACTAAAAAACCGACCGATACCAAAGCAACCAAGGGCGAGCGGAGCGTCAGCACGGGCCTGATGCCGGATTTCGCATTCAGTGGAAAAGGTGTGAAGATTGGTGCGGTGGGTGATGACACTCCCGCAAAAAATGCCGGGTTGGAAAAGGGCGATGTCATTACGGCGATCAACGGTACGAAAGTTGAAGATTTACGTACTTATTCAAACATGCTCAAGAAGTTTACCCCCGGCGACGTGATCGATATGACCTTTACCCGGGAAGGCAAGGAACAATCTACCAGCCTGACCCTGAAGGCACGCTAAACCCCTTCCGGACTTTTTGTAACCAGGCACCAACAGCTATTTCCTGGCTGTTGGTGTCTCTATGACCGTAGTTTTTAAACGTCCCCTGAAAGTTCCCGCTACCCCTTTTTCTACAGACGGTTCATAACCGCAACCATTTCCCCTGTAAAAAACGCCAGCAGCCATAAACCATATCCAAGTTTGGAGTTTCTGTTCAGGGCTTTGCTAAAAGGCATTTCACTGCCAAAATTCAGTTTGTGTTTCCAGATAAAAACAGCGTCGGTTACCATCACCACCAGCGCGGAATAACCTAATATTCCATGCAGGGTGAAATAGTTTTCCACGGTTCCAATCATCATGCAACCGGTCGCAGTAATATCGAAGATCACCGCTGCAGTGATGAACCCCAACACACCTTTTGTGGCTCTCTTGTATTTGTGTTCCTTGATAATAAATATCGTATATAGAACAAATGCTATGTGAATAAAAATAACACCGGTGATTATTATTGTGCTCATAAAATTCCTTTGCAGAAAACCGTCAAATAAACGGGTAATTATTACGAAGGGGGCAATATAGCCGTTTTGATAGAACTATAAAAGAAGATCGGGTTTATCATTGGTAATTACTGCCTTGATTGATGAGGTAGGGTCAGAGAAAATGTCCACAGCATGATGATAAAAACCGGTCAAATATCCGTTATCGAAAACCCCTGTCGGCAACGCATTCAAGGGGTTGAAACCTGTCAATTTTCACGGCAGGAGCGTGATCGCGTGCACCGCTGGCATCTAAGCTTACCCGGCTATGCGCCAACCCCGTTGCGAAGCCTGCATGGACTCGCAGAGCGATTGGGCATCGGTGAGATCCGGGTGAAAGACGAATCTTTTCGTTTCGGTCTGAATTCCTTCAAAGCCATCGGCGTCTCCTATGCAATTGCCCGGCTGTTGGCCGCTGAAAACGAAGAACCGGTTTTTGCAGATCTTCGAAAATCACTGTCGGCTGAACCTTCATCCAAAATAACTTTCGTTTCCGCAACCGATGGTAATCATGGCCGTGCCGTCGCCTGGATGGCTCAATTGCTCAATGCCGACTGCGTGGTATACATGCCATTTGGTACGGAACAGGTACGCGTAAATGCAATCAATGAGCTTGGCGGACATGCAGAGATCATCAATGGCAACTACGACGACGCTGTGAATTACGCATCAGCCAAGGCAGAAACTCATGGCTGGAAACTCATCCAGGACATGGCGTGGGAAGGTTACACATCGGTGCCGCTGTGGATCATGCAAGGATATTCAGCATTGCTTTCGGAAGTGCTTGAGCAGGTCGAAGACTTCAAACCAAGTCATGTGTTCCTGCAGGCAGGGGTCGGATCCATGGCATCCGGTGTGCAGGCCGCTATCGTCGAGCAATACGGAATACAAGGCCCCACTGTATGCATCGTTGAACCTGAAAACGCGGCCTGTTACTTCAAATCCATGCAGATTGCCGACGGTGAGTTACACGGGCTTGATGGTCATCTTGAAACCAACATGGCCGGCCTGGCATGCGGCACACCGAGTTCACTGGCATGGCCAATCATCCGCGATTACAGTGATTTCTCTTTCAGGTGTACAGACTTCGTGACCGAGCTTGGCATGCGTGTGCTGGCACACCCGTGCGGTGACGATGACATAATTGTCTCCGGTGAATCGGGTGCAGTCACCACCGGCTTGCTGGTGGAGTTAATGGAAAATACAGACAACCGGAAGCTGGTTGAAATGCTGTCTCTCGGGCCGGAATCAAAGATCCTTTTGATCTCCACCGAAGGCGCCACCGACCCGGAAAATTACCGCCGTGTGATATCGCAATAAACGGAAATAAACTATGAAACTGATACCTGACATACGTGAAAATGTTCTGAGAAAGAATATCGCCCGCGCCCGTGAACGAAACATTATCCTGCCGACCTTCGCCCAGATGAAGGATCCCACGCTGGTGCCAACCCCGATCATTGAGCGCCTCAAGGACGTTGGTTGTTGGGACATCGACCCGGCCAATCTTTTCCGCATCACCTGGAAAAACGAGCCGGTAGAACACGGTGGTGGTTTTGGTGAGGGTAACTGGATCGAATTTCCGTCATCGCTCACCGGGGTGGATGCGACCATTATCGGCATCGTTGGCAAGTGGTTTCCCACCGGTGCCCACAAGGTCGGTGCGGCATACGGTTGCCTGGTGCCACGCCTGATCACCGGGGACTTCGATCCCGATACCCAGAAAGCCGTCTGGCCTTCCACCGGCAATTACTGCCGGGGAGGTGCTTACGACTGTGCCTTGTTAGCCTGTGACGCGGTTGCCATCCTGCCCGAAGGTATGAGCCGTGAACGCTTCGAGTGGTTGCAGGAAATTGGCACCGACGAGGTCATCGCCACCCCCGGAACGGAATCCAACGTCAAGGAAATTTATGACAAATGTTGGGAACTGCGACGGGAACGCGGTGATGGTATTGTCATTTTTAACCAGTTCGAGGAGTTCGGCAACGCCATCTGGCATTACCAGACAACGGGTTCGGTGATCGAAGATATTTTTCGGGATCACTATGCCATCGGCCCATCCGGCCAGGCATGCCGTTTATCCGCCTACGTCAGTGCCACTGGCTCTGCCGGAACACTGGCTGCCGGCGATTTTCTTCGAACCTGCCACCCAGGCATCCGCGTGGTAGCCACCGAGGCTATGCAGTGTCCAACACTGCTCAGTTTCGGATTTGGCGAGCACCGCATCGAAGGTATTGGTGACAAACACATTCCGTGGATTCATAACGTACGCAATACCGATATGGTGTCGGCTATTGATGATGAGCAAACCATGCAACTGATGCGGCTTTTCAATGAAGATGAAGGCCATGCCTGTCTGCGTCGGGAAGGGGTGGATGACAACACCATCGAAGCACTCTCCCAGATCGGTATCTCCGGCCTGTGCAACCTGGTGGCCAGCATCAAGACAGCCCGTTATTACGACATGGATGGCCGGGATGTGATCTTCACTCCCTTGACCGACTCCATGGATCTGTATTCATCCCGTGTCGAGGAAATGCGGCAGAATCACGGACCTTACACAACTCACCTGGCCGACCAGCACTTCGGCCGTTACCTGCAGGGCATAGAAACTGACCACCTGCGGGAGCTGAACTATGCCGATCGCAAGGCTTTGCACAACTTCAAATATTTCACCTGGGTGGAACAGCAGGGTAAATCTTCTGAAGAATTGAACCAGCTTTGGGACGAGGACTTTTGGTCTGAGGTATTCTCGCAGGATGTCGTGGATGAGTGGGATCACCTGATCAATGAATTTAATCAGCAGACTGGTAATTTGTGAGCTGTGCCACAACCGTGTCTATGTCCTGAGCGCTTGTTGCCCGGCCCAGGCTGAATCGTATCGCTCCGGCTCCGGCTTCGGGAGATACACCCATTGCCTTGAGGACGGGTGACAGTTCTACTTGTCCCGCATGGCAGGCTGAACCGGTAGCTGCTGCAACACCGGGCATTTTTTCCAGGATCTCCGCACCGATCTGACCCAGGAATGATACATTAAGTGTGTTTGGAAGGCGTTCGGCGTGCCCATTCAGGACGACCTGGTCACCAAATATCTCCTGCAGCGATTCCCAGAACCGGTCCCGTAAAACCTCGACGCCAGCCACCTCTGAAAGATCGCTCGCTATTTCACAGGCTTTACCAAGCGCAGCCGTCAACAGAGCGCTTTCCGTTCCGGCACGAAGACCAAACTCGTGACCCGCGCCGTGAATGAGTGGTTCTAACTTGATGCCATTACGCACATAGAGCGCACCGATTCCTTTGGGGGCATATATCTTATGTCCTGCAATGGTCAACAAATCGACACCAAGTTGATCAACCCGGGTGCTCACCTTGCCCACCGACTGAGCCGCATCGGTATGAAACACGATGCCGTGTTCACGCGCGATGCCGGAACAATCACTGATCGGCTGAATCGTCCCGACCTCATTGTTCGCGTGCATGATGCTGATTAATTGTGTATCGACAGTGATAGCCTTGCGCAGATCGTCGGGATCAATGCGACCCGTCGAATCCACCGGAAGCCAGCTGATTCGTGCCCCAAGGCGCTCAAGAAACCGACAGGGCTCGATGATCGCGGGGTGCTCAACCTGGCTCGTAATGATATGCGCGCCGCTATGTTGACGTGCAAAATAAAGACCTTTGAGTGCAAGGTTGTTCGACTCACTGCCCCCGGAGGTGAATATAATTTCACCTGCAGCACATCCCAGCAGGTCAGCAACCTGCTGACGCGCCGTTTCCACCATCGCTCTTGCCGGTATACCTGCCCAATGCAAGCTCGACGGGTTCCCAAAGGCATCCTCAATGGCTGTTTGCATGACAGTTACAACCCGGGGATCAATCGGCGTACTTGCATTGTAGTCGAGATAAATCCGGTTTGAGTTTGCGTCAGTCATTCGTGTTTCCAAAGTTAACGTCCCGATACCTGTAGTGATACACTAAAAATTATTGCTATATTTATATCAATCAATATTTATTACCCACCTCGCAATCCTGGTATAAAAATGACTGAAAACACCCCGCAGATGGATAGTCAACTGGCAGCTTTTGAAGATAAGATTGCCAATGACCAGCGCATCGAACCCAAAGACTGGATGCCCGATGCCTTCCGCAAAACTGTGCTCCGGCAAATGTCCCAGCATGCGCATTCCGAAGTCATCGGTATGCAGCCTGAAGGCAACTGGATTACCCGTGCGCCAACACTGTACCGCAAAGTTGTTTTGCTGGCCAAGATTCAGGATGAAGGCGGGCACGGATTATATTTATATAGCGCAGCGGAAACACTGGGCGCCACCCGTGAGGATATGGTCCAGGCATTGCACGACGGCAAAGCCAAGTACGCCTCCATTTTCAATTATCCCAGCCTGACCTGGGCGGACATCGGCATGATCGGCTGGCTGGTTGACGGTGCCGCCATTGTGAACCAGGTATCGTTGCAACGTACGTCCTATGGCCCCTATGCACGTGCCATGGTCCGCATCTGCAAGGAAGAGAGTTTCCATCAGCGCCAGGGTTACGAGGCCACCATGGTGTTAGCACGCGGTAGCGCAGAGCAAAAAGCCATGGCGCAGGATGCACTGGACCGTTGGTGGTGGCCATCACTGATGATGTTCGGGCCGCATGATTCAGATTCCGCCCACAGCGGGCAATCGATGCAATGGAAACTGAAACGCGAGAGCAACGATGTATTACGGCAACGCTTTATTGATCAGACCGTACCCCAGGCGGAATTTATCGGTCTGAAAATCCCTGATCCGGATCTGAAATGGAATGAGGAACGCGGCTGTTATGAATTTGGCGAGATCAACTGGGAAGAGTTCTGGGAGGTGGTTTCCGGCAATGGCCCGTGTAACCGCCAGCGCCTGGCGCACCACGTGCGTGCCCAGGAAAATGGCCAGTGGGTCCGTGATGCCATGCATGCCTATGAATTGAAACGCCAAAAGCGCGATGTAGCTTGATACCGGAGTAAAAAGATGACACAACAAACCCTTCCGCTTTTTGAAATATTCATCCGCTCCAAACGCGGCCTGGATCACCGCCATGTCGGCAGTTTGCACGCCGAGTCCTCCGAACAAGCGCTGGAGTACGCCCGCGACGTATACCTGCGCCGCACCGAAGGTGTCAGTATCTGGGTGGTTAGCTCCAGTGACATCACCGCCTCACAGGAAAGCGATGTGGAATCATTTTATGATCCGATGGATGACAAACCCTACCGCCATGCCACCCACTACAAGCTTCCCAAAGAAGTGGACAATATGTGAGCCGGATGATGGATGCAAAACTCAAAACAGCCCTGTTTGACTACTGCACCGCACTCGGCGATGACTCGGTGGTACTGGGCCATCGTCTGTCGGAATGGTGCCGCAACGGACCGTTTCTGGAAGAAGACCTGGCATTGACCAATGTATCACTGGATTTTATCGGCCGGGCACGTATGTTTTATTCCTATGCCGCAGAGCTTGAGGATAAAGGCCGCTCTGAGGATGACATTGCTTATCTCCGGGATTGCCGTGACTACCGCAACCTGCTGATTTATGAACTGCCCAATGGTGATTTTGCCTTCACCATGGCCCGCCAGTTCCTGGTTGATGTCTACGATATGGGCTTTTTCACAGAACTGGCTCAATCAGAGGATCCGATGCTGGCTGCGATCGCTGCCAAGGCGATCAAGGAATCCCGTTATCACCTGCGGCGCAGTGAAGACTGGATCAAACGCCTGGGTGATGGTACCGAAGAAAGCCATCAGCGCGTGCAGAACGCAATTAACCAGTTATGGGGCTATTGTGCCGAAATGTTTGAAATGTCTGATGATGAACAACAACTGTTTGAAACCGGCATTGCGGTAGACCGTAACGCACTGAAATCAAACTGGGAGTCAGCTGTTCATGCAGTTTTGGAAGAGGCTACCCTGGATATTCCGACAGATGAATGGGCCATCGTTGGTGGTCGTGATGGTAAACACACCGAACACCTGGGCTTTCTTTTAGCAGAAATGCAGTTCCTGCAACGTGCTTATCCCGGTCAGCAATGGTAGCTGCAAGCAACAAAGCGGATACCGCACGGCTGTTTGAGCTATTGAGCAGTGTGGTTGATCCTGAAATCCCCGTCCTGACTCTCCAGGACCTGGGGGTTTTGCGTGATATTTCGGTCGACAACGGCAGTATAAAAGTAACCATAACACCCACCTATGCCGGCTGCCCGGCCATGGACACCATGCGGGCTGATATTGAAAACACGCTGGCGGCGGCAGGTTATGAACAAGTAACGGTTCAACAAAGTTTGAGCCCGGCCTGGACCACCGACTGGATGAGCGAGAACGGCCGGGAAAAACTCCGTGCCTATGGCATCGCACCCCCTGCAAACAAAACTTGCGACCGAAAAACAGGCACGATCGAATGCCCGCAATGCAAAAGTGGTGATGTAAAACTGATCTCTGAATTTGGCTCCACCGCCTGCAAAGCACTTTACCAGTGCCAGGGATTGCCGTGAACCATTCGACTATTTCAAGTGCATCTAAGGGAACCTCTAGAAGTTGAATAAACAATTCTATCCATTACGAGTAAAAGACCTGAAGAAGGACACTGAAAATGCGGTCGTTGTCACCTTTGATGTGCCGGATGAACTCGCGGATAAATTTGCCTTTATCCAGGGCCAGTACCTGACACTGGATCAGCAGATAAACGGCGCGGATGTAAGACGCTCATATTCCATCTGCGCCGGACTTGACGACGGATTTTTGCGTGTAGCCATCAAACATGTTGAAGGTGGTGTTTTTTCCACCTGGGCCAATCAACAGCTAAAAGCCGGCGATACGCTTAATGTGATGCCACCGCGGGGTGATTTTTTTACAGCCATAGATCCGCAACAGGGCAACAACTACCTGTGCATCTGTGCCGGCAGCGGCATTACGCCGATATTGTCTATTATCAAAACAATACTGAGCCGTGAGCCACAAAGCACCGTCACCCTGCTTTATGGTAACCAGCGCACCGCCACGATGATGTTCCGTCACGACCTGGCATTTCTGAAAAGCGCACATATGCAACGCTTTCACTGGATCAATATTTTCAGCCGAGAACCACAGGAAGTGGATTTACTCAGCGGCCACCTCGACAATCGCAAGGGTGGCGCATTGAATCAGCGACTGATCAACATCCGTGGCTTTGATGAATTCTTCCTGTGCGGGCCAGAGGCGATGATCTCTGAAGTCTCGCGCGGTCTCCGTAGTGAAGGCATCGCCGAGGAAAACATCCATTTCGAACTGTTTGCCGCATCCGCCGAAAATGCCCGTAAAGCTATCGAGCGCCACCAGGCGCGCGTACAGGAATACAAGGGTCTGGTCAGCGATGTCAGTATTCTCTCGGACGGTCGTGAATATGTTTTTGAATTAAGCACCGATGGTGAAAATATCCTCGATGCCGGGTTGCGAAACGGCATTGATCTGCCGTTCTCCTGCAAGGGCGGTGTTTGCGCCACCTGCAAAGCGCGCCTGCTTGAAGGCGAAGTCGATATGGACCTGAGCCAGGCACTGCGGCCTGAGGAAATCGAAAGCGGTTATATCCTGACCTGTCAGTCCCATCCGATTTCGAAAAAAATCGTGGTGGATTTCGACCAATTCTGAGCAAACCAGTTAATGAACCAAGCTGTCTCTTTAAACAACCAGGGCCCCTATCGCTGTGATTACGATCGACAGTCCACCTGTCAATGCGCTCTCCCAGGCGGTGCGCAGCGGTCTACTTGAATGTGTCGAAACAGCAGCAGCCGATTCCAATACGCAGGCCATCGTCCTGATCTGCGCCGGCAGGACATTTATCGCCGGGGCCGATATAACTGAATTCGGCAAACCACCACTGCAACCCTACCTGCCGGATGTACTCGAAGTGCTGGATAGTTGCTCCAAGCCCATCATTGCAGCCATGCATGGCACCGCCCTGGGTGGCGGACTCGAAACCGCACTGGCTTGCCGTTATCGCATCGCAGTTGATAGTGCCCGCATCGGCTTACCCGAAGTTAACCTGGGTCTGATACCCGGTGCCGGGAGGGCACACAGCGACTGCCACGTATCGCAGGGCTTGATAGCGCCCTGGACATGATTACTTCCGGTCGCCATGTTGGCGCAACAGAAGCACTTAAAATGGGCGTGGTAGACCAGCTGTGCAGTGATAAAGACCTGTTAAGCAGTGCGGTGGAATTTGCCGAACAAATTCTGGCAAGTGGTGCCAGCAGACCTCGAATTTCTGCAACCATCCTGCAAGACACTCCCGAAAACAGGGAAATCCTGGAGGATTGGCAAGCCCGCGCCAGTAAAAAAGCCCGTGGTCAGCATTCGCCATTGGCAGCAGTAGCATCCATAAGCAATGTGCTCAAACTACCCTTTGCCGATGGTCTGAAAAAAGAACGTGAAATATTCATGGACTGCATGGCTTCATCTCAATCCAGAGCATTGCGCCATATATTTTTCGCAGAAAGGGCCGCCGTAAAACTGCCTGAATCAGTGCCAAATAATCCCGCCGGGATACGCACGGTCGCAATCATCGGTGGCGGTACCATGGGACGTGGCATTGCCATGTGTTTTGCCAACAGCAATATTCCCGTAAAAATCATCGAAACCGACCAGGGCAAGCTGGACCAGGCACTCAGGGCCATCAAAACAATATACTCCAGGATGACGGCAAGCGGCCGTATCAGCGAGAATCAGCAGCAACAACGCCTGGCGAAAATCAGCGGGAGCTGTGACTATGCATCACTGGCCCGGGTCGATCTCGTTATCGAAGCAGCCTTTGAAAACCTCGAGGTGAAGCACAGCATTTTCGACTCATTAGATAAGCACTGCCGGCCCGAAGCCATACTGGCCACCAATACCTCTTACCTGGATATCGAAGCCATCGCATCCGCCGTGCGCAACCCGTCACGTGTCGTGGGAATGCATTTCTTCAGCCCCGCCCACATCATGAAGTTACTGGAAGTCGTGCATACATCGAAAACTTCAGCCATGACCATTTCGACCATGATGAGGCTCGGCAAGACCCTGGGAAAAAGCACGGTAATGGTAGGCAATGACTTCGGCTTTGCCGCCAATCGCATGTACTCCGCCTATCAGCGCGAAGGCCAGCAGATGTTGCTCGAAGGCGTTACACCTGCACAACTGGACCAGGCCATGAAGAACTGGGGTATGGCCATGGGCCCAACCGCCGTACTGGATATGTCGGGCATTGATATAGGCTATAACGCACGTAAACAAAACCCCAGGCCGCCAGCCGACCCCTGTTATTTCCGCCCCGCGAATTTGCTGGCAGAACGTGGTTATCTTGGCCGTAAAACCGGCCGTGGTTTTTATCGTTATGACCCTGAAACAGGACAAGCTTGTGAAGATCCTGAAATTATTGAATTGATTCGCACCGAAGCCATCCAACTGGGAGTTGAAAATAAGCCCCCTTCAGAAAAAGAGATTCAGGATCGCATGATCCGGGCAATCGCAAAGGAAGGTACCGCTATCCTTGAAGAAGGACTGGCCATCCGTTCAAGCGATCTCGATGTCATCTGGGTAGATGGTTATGGCTTCCCACGCTGGCGCGGCGGACCAATGCACTACGCTGCTGAACAGGGTTGGCTAAATAGTTAAGCCCCCCAGAATAAATATATTGGGTAATCTGTCCAAAGATGGTTTATATTAGAAATTCTTAAATTATAAGAACAATTCTGATTCAAAAGTATTAAAAAGGATACCGGTCACATGAAAAATAATGCTGACATAGATTTGAAACAAATGGCTCGATCAGCCGACCGGGCCAGTAGTCTGATGAAGACACTCGGCCACAAGGATCGTCTGATGATACTTTGCCACCTGGCTGATGGAGAAAAATCTGTCGGCCAAATTGCTGATTTACTTGAAATTCCCCAATCTCCCTTATCACAACACCTGTCACGGATGCGTAAAGAAGAGCTGGTGGATACACGCAGGGAAGCACAGACAATTTATTATTCACTTAAGAGTGGAGAGGCCTCAAAAATTGTTGAGGTTTTGTACGAATTGTTTTGCGCGCCGGAAGGTTGCAGCGTTTAAAAAAACCTCGTTAAAAAAACACGACATAGATCAAGTAAATTCCTGTTTAATATCAGCTCCGCTTGCTTTCTAAGCATAAATACTTATAGTGGTGCTGCTTACATTAAGTTTTCGTTAAGTACGTAAGTAGAGCGCACATGTTTTGGTGCGTAATCAGACAACTATAAAGGATATCAAGAGGAACTCCACAATGCAGCGCATGAAACGCAGTCAACTGGCCACGGCCATTGCAACACTTTTACTCACCACGCCCCTGTGGGCAACCAACGGGTATTTTACCCACGGTACCGGTACCAAGAACAAGGCTATGGCAGGTTCTGGCCTGGCAATGCCTGAAGATGCGATTTCGGTTGCCAACAACCCGGCAGCGGCACTGCTCGCGGCTGGCAAATATGATTTGGGTATCGCTGTGTTCAGCCCGCTACGCCACTACAAAACAGGCGACAGCTTTGCCAATGGTCAAGGTGGCGCCTTCACCATCGGTCCCAACAATATTGACAGCGACAAAAACTACTTCTTCATTCCACACATGGCCGGCGCCTGGCAAATCGACGATAAGAGTGCCTGGTCTGCAACTTTTTACGGCAAGGGCGGAATGAATACACGTTGGGAAGGCGGTACCGCCACTTTTGATCCCGATGGACCCGGACCCGCACCTGTCATGACAATACCTGGCACCTACGGTGGTGCACTCTTTGGCGATGGCGACAATGGAACCGCAGGTGTAGATCTGAGCCAGGCATTTCTTGAAATTGGCTACGCACGCAGCGCCGGTGAGAAATTCACCTGGGGCGTTTCGTTGGTTGGTGTCATGCAGGTATTTTCTGCAAGAGGCTTGGGTGCTTTTGCCGGTTTCACAGAAACATTCGCCGCCTCTGGCGGAACGGTTTTCCCTGAAAACCTATCTAATAATGGCCATGACCAGTCTTATGGTTTCGGTGGTAAGTTCGGCTTTCAATGGGATGTGACCGAGAAAGTCGCCTTTGCAGCCAGCTATCAAACCACGATCAAAATGACCGAGTTTGACAAGTATGCAGATCTGTTTGCAAAACAAGGTAATTTTGATATCCCGCAGGATTTGAAGGTCGGTATCACCTATCGTCCCAACCCGGGCCTGGCTTTAAACTTTGATATTGAAAACATCTGGTATGGCGACACCGACTCTATCGCTAACCCGGTCCGCAACGTATATGCCTGCCCGACAGCAGGCGCGGGCGGCACTGATCTGTCCAGCTGCTTCGGTGGCAACAATGGCGGCGGTTTTGGCTGGGATGATATGACCATCTACAAAGTGGGTGCGCAATGGACTTCCGGCAACGAATGGACCTGGCGTGCCGGTATCAGCCATGGTGAGCAGCCGATTCCGGATAGAGAAGTCATGTTCAACATCCTGGCACCTGCCACGATTGAAGATCATCTGACCTTTGGTTTTACCAAGGGCATTGGAATCAGGCAATGAATGGTCCTTGTCTTTCATGTATGCCTTGAACAAGAAGGTCTCCGGCCCGGCCAGCCCAGTTGGTGACCCGACGGACACGGGTAACCCGTTTGATCCGACCCAGACTGTTTCTATTGATATGAACCAGTGGGAAATTGAGTTTGGCTTTGGTTGGCGTTAAGACTTAATAATAGATAAAAGCTGGGAATAAATATAACCCGGGGATATAACCCCGGAACCTAACCCCGGGCCATTTGGCCCGGGGTTTTTTAATTCAGAGTGCCGCTAATACGTTTTCCAGTTTCTGCTTGACCATGCCAGCGAGCGAGTCCACACGCGGGTCGTCTACCATCCCCAGCACAGCACCCGGGTCCATAAAGCTTACAAACACCTGGCCTTCATCATCTTCACGAACCAAAATATTGCAGGGCAGCAATAGTCCGATTTCAGGCACGGCTGCTATCGCCTGATCCGCGAGCCCCGGGTTACATGCACCCAGGATACGGTAGGGGCGTATGTCTTTGTCCAGTTTCATTTTGAGCGTTGCCTGCACATCGATAACCGTCAGGATGCCAAAGCCTTCTTTGGCCAGTTCTTCGGTCACGCGTTCTATTGCAGTATCAAAATCCAGATCAACTTTCTTACCAAACCCATAATTACTCATGACTAATCAATTCTCCAAAATTCAAACCAAAGACAAGCCGGTGCCAGGGCCTGCTGCCCTTTCACGGATTCAAAATAAATATAGTTCACACGCACAGGTTTACCCGGTCGGGTCAGAACATCAGGCCAAGTTCCAGTATCGCCATATCGAAATTGAGCGTGCCATTGTCCAGCTTGAGGAATTCTCTGCTATACGCAGCCCTGGTGAAAATCGCGTTATTAATATCCCAACGCAGGCCCAGGCCCAGGTTATAGGAAAACTCTGATGTTTCAAAAGTCTTCCAATCACCGAAACATATATAACCCCACCAGGGATCCCACCAACATCCCACATCAACTCCCCCGGTAGGAACATTGGAATCTACCTTGGTCCAGCCAATTCCGGCAAGGACAAAGGGGGTAAATGCAGCTTCGCGAAAGTTATAGGTTACGTTGAGCTGGTGTGAAATTTTTGACAGTTTATGTTCGATTGACTGCGGCAGGACCTCGGGGTCTTCCGGCACAATAGTTGCAAGGTACTTGGGGCTTGTCGAAACGAATCTGTAGGCCAGGTTCCACTTTGCAGTCCAGTTCCAGCCAATGTTGACGCCCCACCCCAGCGTACTGTCAACGTCGAGTGCAGAACCGCCCTCAGAGGTTTCATCTAAACCATTCTGATAGGCCAGAATGACACTGGTTTCAAATCGTGTATCACGCGAACCGGCAGTGGAGCGTTTCTTTTTAGGGTTGTCGTACTGGGCCAAAACTGCAGAACTGAAAGCAACCAGTAAAACAAACAAAACAACGCGTCTTAACATAGTGTAAATCCTGTGAATGGAACTGCGGGAAACCAAAAAAATCCAGGCTGAACCATTAATTTTAAATAGTGGGTGCAGATTGTAACCGAAGCAACGAAACATGTGTGATGAACCGGCAAATTTTAGTATCCTTAATGTTTGGCCTGCCGTGTTTGGCATGGCATCATAGATTCTCGGTCGCTAACCAACAAATTAAGGAAAACAGGCACAATGACCTTCGTTGTTACTGAAAACTGCATCAAGTGTAAATATACGGACTGTGTTGAAGTCTGCCCGGTGGATTGTTTCCATGAAGGTCCGAATTTTCTGACCATTGACCCGGAGGAATGTATTGATTGCACACTGTGTGAACCTGAATGTCCGGCCGAGGCCATCTTCCCGGAAGACGACCTGCCGGAAGGGCAGGAACACTTCATTGAACTCAACGCTGAATTGTCACTGATCTGGCCGGTCATCACCGAAGCCCAGACGCCACCGGATGATGCAACCGAATGGGATGGCAAGCCGGATAAATTGCCGCTGC
>PVMK01117470.1_pt1 | contig 25537 bp, 23 predicted proteins | sample 1853481 | NCBI WGS metagenome assembly PVMK01 (sample SAMN08533507, study PRJNA380276) | Marine sediment metagenome, whole genome shotgun sequencing project.
GATCGCTGGGTTCCCATACCAAACGGCCATCGATATTCCACGATTCAAAATCATCAACAACGTCTGCATCCAGAAAGTCATTGTGGTAGAAACCATCTGTCGTGCGGTAATCAAAATGGACACGGCCAAATAACTTATCTTGTATCAAGGCACCGCTGACTGCACCGGAGGCGAAATATGAATCATTATTGGCAAAACTGCCCTTAAAACTTGTCGTGAATTCATTGTCTGGTCTTTTGGTGGTGACGATGATTGCCCCGGCTGACGCACTGCGACCATAAAGAGCGCCTTGCGGGCCTTTCACGACTTCGATCTGTTGCAGATCGCCAAACTCGCGGTTGAAGGCACTGGGGTTAGTCAACAACACGCCATCAACGATGAAGGCAAAGCTGGACTCGGCATCTCGGGCACCATTGATACCGCGGATACTGATTTGGGTGTCCCCCACCTCTGCAGCATTCACCATTGATACACCCGGTGTTAAAGCGATGAAATCCTGAGCGCGTTCAATGCCCGCACTTTGGATATCCAATTCAGTGAAAGCGGTAATGGATGCCGGCACGTCCTGCAATAACTCTGAGCGTTGGCGGGCGGTAACAACTATTTCTTCTATGACGATGTCATCTGCTATAACCAGTGATGGCATTCCTGTGACCGCAACGGTAAGCCCCACAAAGACCCCGTACGCAGTGAGAGTAAACCTGTTCATATAATTCCCCCCGGTTATTGTATGAATTCAGTCTGAATCTATTGTTTTTTCTATATCGTGTATTAACGCTCGAGCACAAAGATTTTTCTTTGTCCTGCGGTGTTTTATAGCATATTGTCTCAAGGTTGTATACAATTTAGCAATTAACATTTCAATTATTAACTCTATTTTTGTGGGAAAGAATCATCTTTACCTAGATTCACCGAATCGTTATATTGCGCGTAGTCTTATTTCGATCAGTTGATCTCTTGATGGTTTAATTTGCTGTTACGTAACAAGCATGGGGAGTTCACACTGGTCGAATCTAAATAATAGTACAGTACATTGTTATAAGTATCTGTTTTTATTAGACTATATTCACCAATATATCATTACATAAAAGCGAACATGATGGATTACTATGTGCGGATCTGTTTTCAGGATAACAATCCCGAAAATATTTTTTAATTATCCATCCGCATATCAATATAAAAATATGCTCTGAACTCTATGAATTTTATTAAATGTTTTTATGTATACAATATTATCTGCCGCGATTTCTAGAATCCATTGCTATGGACTGCCGCTTTGATAAAGATTTTTCCATCTCACAGAATCCGGAGACGCGGTGAAATTCTTTCAAAGCATCTGATTGATGGAACGTACTAATGAGTTGAGTCAATGCTGCGGTATCGGCCGCATTCAGGTTAGGCCAGCGTGTATGCACGGCGGATGTTTAAATATGCATTTTAAAACCAGCTATTTTTCATGAATTGTTAGCGACAAACTGATTGGGTTATGATTAAAATTATTCTTACATAAATTATGCTGTTTATTGTGACATCAAAATACACACACAACGATGTAACATTCTAAATTATAACAAACTAACTATACGAATATCGACCATGTCCAAAGCAGCAGAGCGAGCCTACGAACAGATCAGAAAAAATATTTTTTCGGGTAAATATCATGCCGGTTTACACTTAACAGAAGAAATGCTGGTAGGAGACATCGACGTCAGCAGAACCCCCGTGCGCGAAGCACTGCGACAACTTAATTCTGAACACCTGGTTCAATTTGTCCCAAACCATGGGACATTTGTGACCACATGGTCACAAGACGATGTAGATGATATTTTTCACTTGCGTACGATGCTCGAAGGCTATTCGACATTCCGTGCAGCTAAGCGTATTTCGGATGATGCCATCAGAGAGTTGGAGCAGTACGCGGACGAAATCGAGTCTCTCTCTGCTAAACGAAATCCCGAAAACCACGCCAAAATGATAGAAATTAATCATCGCTTTCATTCTACTATTATGCAGGCAGCTAGCAGTGAACGTATTACTCGCATGCTATCGTGGCTAGTCGAAATACCTATGATCTTGAAGACACTCGAGATGTTTAATGATGAGGATCTACAGCGCAGCAATTTTCATCATCGTGAATTGATCACTGCCTTAACGGCAAAGGACGGTCCCTGGGCCCAGAGTGTCATGGAGTCCCATTTACGTGCCGCACATAATATTTTTATTAAGAGAAATAATACAATCTCAGATTAAGCCTGTTTTTGTAGCAAGCAGGCAACACAGGAGACGGAACCGAATACATTAGGTATTCCATTATTTTGTCCTGCTCCCTATGACTTCATAATGCTTTCAGATAATTGATTACAGATTCCAGATTTGTTATATCCGCATAACGCCGTCCGCAATCACGAAGATTGATCCGGTGTGGTTCCTCCTCAGCATCACCGGTACATTCTTCAGGCACGATAACACGTAGACCATGAGAAAAAGCATCAACGATCGATGCCCGAACACAACCGCTGGTTGTGCAACCGGTAATGATGACTGTATCTATCCCTTGACGGAAAAGATAGGTTGTTAAAGGAGAATTAAAAAAGATAGATGGGGCGCTTTTACAGAAGGTAAAGTCATAATCGGGATCATGGATGAGCGGGTTTAATTCAGTAGAAGGATGGCCATAAATAAAATCATCAACTAAAGGTTTTACCTTCCAGTATGGCATGTCTTGTCTGCTTCCGTAGGCCGTGTAGCTCTTGGCGACTGGTACATTTTTTGCCCGCGCCACTTTTAATAACCTGGCTGTATTTTCCACTGCTTTATGTACCATTGGCAATCTACCTAACGGATACTTGGGATCAGTACAACCCATTTGAAAATCAACTACCAGTACAGCAGGTCGCTCTCCATAACCAATATCACCAGTGTCAAAACCTGCATTGAAATAGGCGTCAGTCATAGTAGCAATTCTCTATTATGTCGTTCTATGCTCATCAACGTCTCCGCTTGGTTTAATTAAAGCTGGGTGATTCAGGTGCCGGTAAATGCGTTTCCTCCAGGCAACGAGATTTAATTTCATCAATGGTTCCGCCAAAATTAAACAGGCCAGGTTCACCTCGTTTAGCTGTCAATTCCTTTCGTAATTTTATCGTCGCCTCGTCATCAACACTACCGTCACCGGTCATGACAACACCGTATCGCCTGGCTCCTTCTGTTGTGACCAAGCCACGTTCAACATCTTGTCTTACCAATTGCGGATCTCGAGCATAGGGATCGCCCCAGCCACAGGTATTGAAGTAAAGTAAATCACCTTCTTTCACCTGAATGCCATCACACTTCGACGGCAACCATTGCTCAGAACCATCGGCACGCACTAAAAGCTTGCTGGAACGCTGACCAGGCTCACCGCCATTGACCCCCCAGGGGCTGGTCAACCAGCGCTCATCATGTATACCGATCATCCCATCGCATAAGAAGCGATAAGCGACACTCAGACCGTTGCCGCCTCGATGCAGACCTGCTCCACCGGAACCAGGAATAAGCGCATATTGCTCTATGCGCAAAGGAAAATACGCTTCGATAAATTCACTGGGTACATTGGTAAAACTAGGCCACAACGAATGACCATCAGGCCCGTCACCGGCCGGGCGGCCGGGCACACCACCGAATCCTATTTGAAATAGCTGGAACCAGTCACCTTTTTTGTCATAGCCGGAATAGAATAAATGGGGACTATCTGAAAACCCGGCAGCATTCAGTGCTTCCGGTGCGCCCTGGCCCAACAAGCCTCCCATCACATCGAAGATGCGACCCAATGCATGGGTGCGTCCGGACAATGCAGCAGGATAGTTCGGTTGCAACAAGGAACCTTCCGGGATACGCACATCAACCAGATCATAAAACCCATCATTAAAAAGGATATGTGGATCAAACAAATTGATAGTAAAGGCACCAAAAAACATCTTGAACATTTCTTTGCTCAAATAAAAATTAATTGAGCTGTTTGCCTGCGGATCAGTCCCTTCAAAATCAAAGATTGCCTTTGAACCTTCACGCCATAAAGTACATTTAATTTTATAAGGCCCCATACCTACGCCATCGTCACATAAGTAATCTTCAAATGAACGCGGTTCTTCAGGCACCAGCATTTCGATGATCTGTTTCATTGCCATGTGATTGCGCTCCAACATGAGTTCCATGGTTGAATACAAAACATCATCTCCAAACCGATCAGCTAATTCAATAACCCGTTTAGACGCTGTATTACAAGCTGCAACCAGGGCGTTTAAATCAAACCGGTTCCACTGTGGTGTTCGAACGTTATGCAGGATCAACTCTAGTAAATCTTGTTGTAACACTCCTTTTTTGTACAGTTTGGTTGGTGGAATACGAATACCTTCCTGGAATATCGTAGATGCTTCAATCGGAATGCTACCAGGAACCATACCGCCATTGTCAGTCATATGTCCAAACATGGCAGACCAGGCGATGTGACGCTGATCCTTAAATATCGGTACTAATACTATCCAGTCTGGCAGATGCGACACGGCCCCATTACACATATAGGGATCGTTGGTAAGAATGATATCGCCTTCTTCGATCTGTTCATCATAAGCTTGCATAAAACCGTAGATAAAAGATCCGAACTGGCCTACCACCATCTTGCCATCTTTATTTGCTACCATGGGGAAACAGTCCCCTTGTTCCCGAATACCGGGAGACATGGCAGTACGAAATAAAACCGTATCCATTTCTTCACGTATATTACGTAAGGCATTTTCAATGATATCAACTGTCACGGTGTCTACATCCACCCGTTGTAAGGGAGTGGAATTGGATTCAATTATTGTTGCTGACATTTCGCTCTCCCCCGTTTAATTCGTTGGCCCGATAATCAAGTTATCAAGCTTGTCTACTGTTGCTTCATAACCGGGCAATATCACAGTGGTAGAATCCATTTCGATTACGATCGCAGGGCCGTGGACAATCAAACCCTCGTGTAATTTATCCCGGTCATAAATTACAGCATCGTGCCAATCACCATCGTAATAGTAACGAGTATCATGTAACTTGCAATCTTCCAAAACAGTGCCACCCGTACCTACTTTAAGATCAGACAGGGCCCTGGCTTTGGTCTTTACTATTGCTCGAATCATTACGATCTCGTGGCCTTCACCCAGATCAAACGTGAATAGTTGTTTGTGTTCTGCATCGAAACATTTGGTTAACATATCAACTCCCTTATCCAGCAATTCATCTTCCGTAAAATCGAGAGAAATTTGATACGCTTGACCCGCATAGCGTAAATCGGCCTGATAAAACACTTCCTGCTCAGATTTAGGGATGCCATCAGCATTAAGTGATTCAGCAGCACGATTTTGCAGCTTATGCAAGTCAGCAAGTAACTGCTCAGTGGTCGCGTCTATCGCCATCGTGACATAACTACGTGCCGCCTCGTCTTGTACTTGAGTCGTGGCATCACCATAGGCGCATAGTACTCCAGGGCCTGGCGGAATTATCACAGGCCATGCTCCGGTCAAAATACCCAAAGCATTGGCATGCAATGGGCCTGCACCACCAAACCCAACCAGGGAAAAATCACGAGGATCATGACCTTGTTCAACCGATACCAGGCGTAATGCACCGAGCATGGATTCATTGACAATCTTGATTATGCCTTCTGCAGTTTCCATCAAACCAATACCCATCGCATCAGCCACTTTTTGTACCGCTGTTTCGGCTGCGGTCTTATTTATGGCCATGGCTCCTCCCAATTGCACATCTGATGGTAAATACCCAAGGACAACATTTGCATCACAAACGGTGGCTTCCTCTCCGCCTTTCATATACGCAGCGGGACCAGGTACGGCACCAGCAGATTGTGGACCAACACGTAAGGCCTTGGTTAATTCGGGCACAAATGCGATGGAGCCACCGCCGGCACCTACCGTGCGTACATCAACAGAAGGTGCACGTACTCTTACATCGGCAATAATCGTTTCACGACGCACACGTGCTTTGCCATTTTGGATCAGCGCTACATCAGTAGATGTGCCACCCATATCGAAGGTAAGAATATTGTCATAGCCTGCACGACTGCAAAAATAGATTGCTCCTGTGACCCCACCGGCAGGGCCTGACATCAACATGTTGACCGGTGATTCAGCTGCGGCACGACCAGATGTTAAGCCTCCATCGGAACGTAGAATGGAAAGCGATACGTTATCTCCCATACGATCTTTTAATGCAACTTGTAAATTATTGATGTATTTCGCAACTTCGGGACGAACATAGGAATTTACAACTGTAGTTTCAGTTCTCTCATACTCTTGCATTTCAGGAACAACATCGCTGGATATGGAAATCGGAATATCAGTGAAAATTTTCCTGGCAATAGCCGCTGCCCGTTGTTCATTTTCACCATTGAGATAGGCATTAATAAAACAAATAGTTAGTGACTCCACATCACCTTTCGCATGCAAGGTGGTTAAATCGGCATACAAAGTTTCTTCATCCAGTTCCCTGATCACGACACCATTGGCATCCATACGTTCATCGGCTTCTATAGTGAGTTCTAGCTTTGCCAAAAGAGGTTTTTTTACAAAGCTGACCCAACCACCCAGGCCGCCGGGGCAAAAAGAGCGCGCCACTTGCAGTGTATGTTTGTAACCTTTGGTCGTCACTAATCCAACCATTGCACCGCGTTCGGTTAATACTGCATTTGTTGCAACAGTAGTACCGTGCATTACTCTGGTAATCGTTTTGGGATCCACACCTGATTCGTCACAAATGCGACTTACACCGTTTAATACTCCAATTGAGGAATCTTCTGGTGTCGAGAGAACTTTAGCTGTAAAGGTCTCCCCACTTTCCTCATTTATCAGCAGCAAATCAGTAAATGTACCGCCAACATCGACACCAAGCCTGTATGACATGTATGAATCTCCTAAATACTGACCGTTAGGACAGCTTCATTCTGTATTTTTGGGTACTAAAATAGTTTCTTACGTTTACGATTATTTGACTTTTTAACTTGCATGGTCTCGTATATTTTCAGGCGGAAATAATCCAGCCCTGGTCACCATCGCTGGCATTTGAGTCTGAAGAGGCCCTTCTAGCCATCTTGCAGTCTCCATGATCCCTTCTATTGAAATGCCTGTTTCAAATCCCATCCTGTGGATCATATACAATAGATCCTCTGTGGCCACATTACCTGTCGCCGCCGGTGCAAATGGACATCCACCGACGCCACCACAGCTCGCATCAAATATTCGAACACCCTCCATGATCGCTGCATAGACATTTGCCACTCCTGTATTACGCGTATTATGAAAATGACAGCGTAATGTTGTATCCCCGGACACTTCTCGTACAGAACGGATCACTTTACTTACGTCTGATGGACCCGCCGCACCAATCGTGTCTGCAAGTACAATCTCATCGATCCCCATGTTGATTAATCTTTTTACAAGTTCAACTACCCTGCTTACCGGTACCTCGCCTTCGAAAGGACAACCGAATGCCGCACCAATCGTCACACCACATGTAAGTTCCATTGATTTAGATTGAATGGCAATCTCTTCGATTGACTGCATCGTTTGTTCGGTTGTCACTCCTTGATTACGCTGATTGAAAGTATCACTTGCCACCACAACGCAGTTGATTTCATCGATCTTACTTTTTAATGCACGTTCAAAACCGCGCATATTCAGGACCAGCCCGATATAAGTTACATCATCCCGTTTGGGCAGCGATTTGATTAACTCTTCCGCATCGGCCATTTGTGGAACCCGTTTCGGATTGACATAACTGACGACCTCTATACGCCGCACACCTGCTTCTATTAGACGCGTAACCAGTTCAACTTTCGTATTCGTATCAACCAATTTAGCTTGACTTTGCAAACCGTCACGTGGCGCAACATCTATGATTTCTATCTGCTCAACCATGATCTATTTTATTACGGATTCAAATTATTAATATCTAAATATTGTATGCAAACACCCGTAATATTAAGCTAATCTAGCGCAAAACTAGCCATAATTTGTAAGATAATGTATACAATTTTGTTGAAAAGTACCAGAAGGATAATATAATAAAAGGCGAAACCTCCTGATTTTAGCAAATTTATGTGTAGACATAATACACAAGGCTTATGGGATAGTTAGAAATATAATATGGTGACTCATAGTCATATTTTTAAAAAACCTAAACCAGTCTTGCCCAAATTAGTTCAAAGAGGTTATTGAGGCCCATTTATTTATCAATTAATGTTGAAATAATTAATAGTGAATTATGACTAAAGAATCTGACTTAAAAAAGAATGGACCACTGTCTGATATTCGTGTCATCGAGATGGGATCGCTTTTAGCAGGCCCCTTTTGTGGACAGTTATTGGGTGATTTTGGTGCTGAAGTAATTAAAATTGAGCAACCCAAAATAGGTGATCCCATGCGTGAATGGGGTCAGGAAAAAGCGCATGGTGTATCACTTTGGTGGCCAGTTATTGCTCGTAACAAAAAATCGATTACACTCAACGCCCGTGTTGAAGAGGGCCAAGAGATAATTAAACAACTGGTTGCCAAGAGTGACGTCCTCATAGAAAATTTCAGGCCAGGCACAATGGAACGCTGGGGTCTGGGTTATGATGAGCTCGCAAAAATCAATCCTAAACTTGTGATGATCCGTGTCACGGGTTTTGGTCAGACCGGACCTTATGCGTCACAAGCAGGTTATGGATCGATTGGTGAGGCTATGGGTGGACTTCGATACGTTGTTGGTGATCCGTCAACACCACCAAGCCGAATGGGAATCAGTATTGGGGATGCGCTTGCTGCGCTATTTGGCACACTCGGTGGGTTAATTGCATTGCATGCTAGTAATATTACCGGTAAAGGACAAGTCGTTGATTCAGCAATATACGAGGCCGTTCTCGGCATGATGGAGTCATTAATACCTGAATATCAAATTGGTGGTTATATCCGCGAACGTACTGGATCCATCTTGCCGAATATCGCCCCGTCTAATATCTACCCGACCAGCGACGGCGAATATTTAATCGCTGCCAACCAGGACACAGTTTTTAAACGTTTAGCTCAAGCAATGGGCAGACCGGAACTTGCTGAAGATGAGCGCTATGCTAAACACGGTGCACGAGGGAAACATCAGCAAGAGTTAGATGATATGATTGCTGAATGGACTAAAACCATGACGTCTGCCGAACTAAGCGAGATAATGAACGAACATGGCGTACCCAATGGCAAAATTAACCGTGCCCCTGACATGCTGGAAGATATTCACTTTAAAGCGCGTGAAGCCATTGTAACTCTGAAGCACCCCGCATTTGATGAAATTAAAATGCACAATGTCTTTCCCAAACTTTCTGATATGCCCGGAAAAGTAAAATGGTGCGGTCCAGAACTTGGACAGCATAATAATGAAATTTACGAAGTCTTGCTTAATCTTGATAAGGAACGAATCGTAGAACTCACTGAAAAAGGAATTATCTAATGATAAAGTATAAATAAAAAGATCTACGGTAAATTGATCACGTTTAAATTAATTTTCTATTGTTGTTTATCAATGAAAGAACTCTCTTAATATTTCTTGTTAACCATGTCCGAGACTATCAAAATGATAGAGAAATATTTTAAACACAAGAAAACCTGCAATGAGATAGTTGATTTGTTAGTGGAATACAAGACAGCAAAATTACAACAGGCAGTGATGTAACAAGACAATAAACAATAGGAAAGTCTGTTCTCTGGTTTATTGTTCACTTATGCAAATAATAATCTTGTGGCTTAACCTGGCATTATCTTATTTTGTAAAATCTTAGCGGAATCATATAAATGATGCCCGCAAAAGCAATAGTGCAAATATCTACAATATGAACAATAAATCAACACGTTACCCAAGCAGTGCTGGTAAGCGCTTCAGACAGGCTGTTACTGAAGAAAAACCGTTAATGATTGTCGGGACGATCAATGCCTATTGTGCATTAATGGCCGAAAAAGTGGGACACAAGTCGATCTATCTCTCCGGCGCTGGTGTTGCTAACGCATCCTGTGGTTTGCCAGATCTTGGCATTACTTCCCCAAATGATGTGCTTGATGATGTCCGCAGGATCACTGCGGTCACAGAACTACCCCTGTTAGTTGATATTGATACTGGATGGGGAGGTGCATTTAATATTGCTCGTACCGTCCATTCGATGATCAAAGCAGGTGCTGCCGCAGTGCATATTGAGGATCAGGTACTGCAAAAGCGCTGCGGACACCGACCTAATAAAGCAATCGTCACTCAGGGAGAAATGGTTGATCGAATTAAAGCGGCCGTTGACGCAAAAACTGATCCTGATTTTGTCATCATGGCACGCACTGATGCCTTGGCTGTGGAAGGATTACAGTCGGCGATTGATAGATCTTGCGCCTATGTAGAGGCAGGTGCCGATATGATCTTCCCGGAAGCCATAACCCAGCTTTCAATGTATAAGGAATTTGCTGATGCCGTTGCTGTTCCGATTCTGGCAAATATTACAGAATTCGGTTCCACTCCATTGTTTAATGCTGATGAATTAGCCGGGGTTAATGTCAGTATGATGCTTTTTCCCTTATCTGCCTTCCGGGCGATGAACAGCGCAGCCTTAAATGTCTATAAAGTCATACGAGCAGAAGGGACTCAAAAAAATGTTGTCGATATGATGCAATCTCGTGACGAACTTTATGATTATCTCGGTTATCACGAATTTGAAGAAAAATTGGATGATTTAATTGCTAATAGAGATAAATGACCATGTCTGACAACAAAAACAAGCCAAAAACCAAAAAGGCAGTTGCTTTGAGTGGTGTCGTTGCAGGCAATACTGCAATTTGTACCGTGGGACTTAGCGGTAATGACTTGCATTATCGTGGTTATGATATTCTTGACATTGCAGAAACTTGTGAATTTGAAGAGATTGCCCATTTACTCATTCACGGCAACTTACCAACTCAATCAGAATTAATAGCCTATAAAACTAAACTGCGTAACTTACGTGATTTACCAATGCCAGTAAGAGCAGGATTAGAGCAAATACCGGCATCAGCACATCCGATGGACGTTCTTCGCACGGGTTGTTCTCTTTTAGGAACAGTTTTACCAGAAGAAGATGATCAGAGCACAGCGGGAGCAAGAAATATTGCTGATCGATTAATGGCTAGTTTTGGCTCCATGTTGCTATATTGGTATCACTTTGCCGTAAACGGTAAACGTATTGAAGTAGAGACTGATGATGACTCTATCGGCGGTCATTTCTTAACTTTGTTACATGGAGAAACGCCCAAGGATTCTTGGGTACGTGCAATGCATACTTCATTGATCCTCTATGCCGAGCACGAATTTAATGCTTCGACATTTACCGCACGTGTCATCGCCGGTACTGGTTCGGATATGTATTCCAGTATAACTGGGGCCATAAGCGCTTTGCGTGGACCAAAACACGGCGGAGCCAATGAAGTTGCCTTCGAGATCCAACAACGTTATAGCAATCCAGATGTTGCTGAAGCCGACATACGTGAACGTATTGCCAAAAAAGAGATCGTAATTGGTTTTGGTCATCCGGTTTATACTACCGGCGACCCCAGAAATGAGGTGATTAAATCAGTTGCCAGAAGTTTAGGAGAAGAAGCAGATAATTTAAAGTTGTTTCATGTCGCTGAACGTCTTGAGACAGTGATGTGGGACGTTAAAAAAATGTTCCCGAATCTGGATTGGTTTTCAGCCGTTTCGTATTCACTCATGGATATACCGACGATTATGTTTACACCACTATTTGTCATATCTCGTACCTCGGGTTGGGCAGCACATGTGATTGAACAACGCGAAGATGGAAAAATCATCCGCCCCAGTGCCCACTATACCGGCCCGGATAATCTGGAGTTCGTCCCGATTGAGCTACGTATCTAATATTCATATATGATTTTTGAGAGAAAAAACCATGTCCATAGGTATTCGTGAAACAGAGCGCCCAAACCCCGACACGCTTTTGGTTGATATTGCCAACTATATTACAGATTTTGACATCAACAGTAAGGAAGCACAGGAGATTGCAAGGTACTGTCTTATGGATATATTTGGTTGTGGCCTGCCCCCAATAACTGATCCATCTGGTGCCTAGAAAATCACACTCATGGCCCTAAGTGATGGAACAGTTCAGTATGAACATGTTATGGACGCGAAATCATCAAACATTGTAGGTATATAGAACATGGCAAATAAAGACAGTGGAATACGTGACAATCGTCGGCCTCAACCTGATCAACTATTGATCGATATTGCAGATTATGTGTTGCAATATAATGTTGAATCATTGAGTGCCAGGGAAACGGCACGTTACTGTCTTATGGATTCACTGGGATGCGCCATCCTTGCATTGAATTATCCCGCTTGTACAAAATTGTTGGGCCCGGTAGTCCCTGGTGCAGAAATGCAAGGAGGGGTTAGAGTCCCAGGCACATCCTATGAACTAGATCCTGTTACGGCTGCATTTAATATTGGGACGATGATCCGTTGGCTGGATTTTAATGATACATGGCTGGCAGCTGAATGGGGTCACCCATCAGATAACCTGGGTGCAATCCTGGCAACGGCAGATTATGTAAGTCAACAACATCTCACCAATGGCGGAGATCCTCTAGTGATGGCCAATGTTTTAGATGCCATGATAATGGCCTATGAGATTCAGGGTATCCTGTCACTCGAAAACAGCTTTAATCGTATCGGACTAGATCATACCTTCCTGGTTAGAGTGGCAAGCACCGCTGTAGCAGCAGCTATGTTAGGCCGAGATCGCAATCAGATTTTTAATGCTTTATCCCATGCATGGATCGATGGTGCTGCATTACGTACCTATCGCCATGCACCTAATACCGGCTCACGAAAATCATGGGCTGCAGGGGATGCAGTTAGCCGTGCAGTATGGCTATCGTTATTACCCCTAAAGAAAGAAATAATGTATCCATCGCCACTAACGGCTAAAACCTGGGGCTTTCAGGATGTTATTTTCAATAGCGAACCGATAAAGGTAAACCGTGCTTATGGCACCTACGTCATGGAAAATATTCTTTTTAAAATCTCTTTTCCAGCTGAATTCCATGCGCAGACAGCAGTAGAAGCAGCAATTAAGTTAAGTAAAGAAATCAAAGATCGACTTGGTAATATTGAAAAAATCGTGATCGAGACACAAGAAGCAGGTATGCGCATTATTGATAAAACAGGTCCCTTGCATAACCCTGCTGATCGCGATCATTGCATTCAATATGTGGTTGCTATTCCATTAATATTCGGAAGATTGACAGCAGATGACTATGAAGATGACATAGCTTCTGACCCCCGTATCGATTCATTGAGAGAAAAAATGGAAGTGCTGGAAAATAAACGTTTCAGTGCAGATTATCTTGATCCCGATAAACGATCTATAGGAAATGCTGTACAGATATTTTTTAACAGTGGCGAATCGACTGAACGGATTGAAATAGAATATCCCCTCGGGCATAGACTTCGCCGTAGTGAAGGTTTACCACTTCTAAAAGATAAATTTGAACACAATCTGGAAAAGCAATTTAATAATAAACAAATAAAGAAGATAACTGAAGTTTTCAATGATCAACAGCGTTTGGAAAAAATGCCGGTCAACCAGTTTATAGAACTATTTATTAATACTTAAAAAAAATATTTAATTGCAGATTAGTGACTGATTTTTATTTTTATGCCTGTTCTAGCTACTGAACTCGTATTACCAATTTACCACGCACATGCCCTTCAGCACTTTTTATTTGGGCTGTTTTAGCCTCTTTTAATGAATATTCTTCAACTGGTAGAGGTTTTAGATGACCTTCTTCAATGAGTTTTGTTATTCCCTGTAAGGTTTGCCCATTGGGTTTTACAAAAACCAGTTCTGCATTAATTTGAAACTCTGAACCCAGGGATTCCAGTGCTGGCACGACATCTGGTTGTCCACAAATAGTGATATAGCGCCCGCCTCCACCTTTGCGTACATATGAAATATTTTCTTCAACATCGGTAACACCAGTACAGTCAAACACTACGTCAACACCATTATTAACAAATTTATAAATTTCTGCGTTTATATCTTCCGCATTATAATCAATTGCAATATCAGCTCCCAAGGTCTGGACATAATCGTGGTTACTGGCGCTCGCAGTTGTTAAGACGTTTGCTCCAATATATTTTGCAATCTGAATTGCAAATCCACCTACACCACCGGCCCCGGCACAAACCAGAATATTTTCTCCTTTTTTCAATTCGGCAATTTCAACTAATGCCTGCCAGGCAGTCAACATCGCCAAAGGAATTGATGCGGCCTCTGCAAAATCAAGATTTGACGGCATATGAGATACGGCAGAAGCATCAGCAGGTGTAAACTCAGCATATGTTCCATACTGAATCGGTCGCGGTTGTATATGACTGTAAACTTTGTCGCCTGGTTTAAATTCAGTGACTGATTTATCCACTGCTTCTATTACACCTGACATATCCCAACCTGGGATTAGTGGAAAAGCATGCGGGAACAGTTTTTCAAGATAACCTTCACGTGTTTTCCAATCGACCGGATTAACCCCAGCGTAACTGACACGCACCAGAACTTGGCCGATCCCAATGTCAGGTATTGGGACATCAGTAAATTTAAGCTCGTCTACCCCGCCAAATTTATCGATAGATACAGCTTTCATCTTTGTCACTGTAATTCACCAATCTTGAATTTTTAAATTTATCGTTTAACTTGCCAGGAAACTCTATTTAAGGTTCCTATAGCGAGACGGTAACCCAGTAACACACTAGACCACCGCATTCCTACTTTGCGGGAATGACAGATAATGGCTTTATCAGAGTTTCGCTAGATTATTAGATAGTATTCTGGTCAGCAAGTATCATCCTGAATCGAATCAGCATCTGAGATTTTTTTGCCGTCCTGCTTTTCGCGGTATTTAACCTGTCTTTTTGGAGAAAAATAGAGTTTCATTTTATTAAAACTCTGAATGAACTCATTCAAGAACAGTGGGTTATGCTCACTATATTTAATTTTCATTTTCCTGTGGTATATCAAATGACGGCAAGGTATTTAGGCAAAAGCTAAAATTATGCCAAATTATACGAATAATTCTAAAGATTGTATACAATATAATCCAAATGGGCAGTTATTTGGCTAACATTTCCTAAAATAGTAACTGCAATTAATCAGGAACAGGTGTTCGTATTTGCTGACGCATTTCAAGAAAGATGATACCCGCTAGAATAAATACCACGCCACCAAGTTGGCTAAACAGCATTGACTCATCTAATATTAGCACGGCCAACAAGATCGTTGATGGCGGCCCAATGGTGCTGATCAAGGCTGCCCGTTGTGCTCCGATCTGCCTTACACTTTCAGCAATCATCAATACCGGTATGACCGTGGCAAATAGCACCATAAATATCAGTAACTGCCAAGCGCGATCATTCAATGTGAATGCGGTAATGGGATGCTTGATAAAAAAATGAAGGCACAATGCAACAGTCGCAGCAGTCATGGCATAAACGGTAAACCCGGCACTACTGATTTGATTACTCATATGTTCATTTACAAAAAAGTAGAATGCAAACGTCAACGCACAAAACATAACCAGACCCGCACCAAGCAGATTCGCCTGCAGAAGTTCAATACTGAACCCGCCTACCGCAAGCAAGACGCCTAGATAAGTGGATATTAGTGCAACAATCACGCGCCACTCAGGTGCTCGCTTTTGAATAATAGCTGTACCTATGACTACCAATGTTGGATATGTATAAAGTAAGACCCTTTCAAGACTTGCATCAATAATTGTAAGGGCAAAAAAATTTATCCTGGCACCAATATAATAACAAGCAATGCCGGCTATGGCTGAGCCGAATAACGCGCGCTTATCGACCTGGAATAAATTTATTAACCCTACACGCCAAATTGCCCATGCCCAAAATAAAGGGAGTGAGAGAATTGCCCTGATCGTCACCAGTTCATCAGCAGCGACGCCTTCCGTATAGAGCAATTTTGCCAATATACCTTTTGCGGAAATTAACAATGAGCCAGTAATAATTAATAGCAGACCGGTTAGATTATTGTTGTAAGGGTTTGTAAGTGTGGTTTCTTCTTGCTCAAATGTATTATTAATTGATAATTTCCCCTTTCCGTTATCGGGCTGTTACAGCGAACTTTGATCTGTTAATGAGATAGGCTAGGAGAACTATACATTGTATACAATTTCTAGTATAGTAAAAAGTTAATTTCGAATGAAAATAGAACAAGTCCGCTAATTAAATATACTAACGCGCTCGCCCTATCGTGATGCCATGAAACTTTTTTATTCACCATTCCACACCTTCATACATAAGGTACTTGTAACTCTCTACGAAGCCGGGTTATGGGATGATATGACCTTTGTGCCGGTCTATCCATACAGGAATCGGAATGGTGTTGAGCAAGGTGACAAATACTCAATTGCTGCTATTAATCCACTGGATAAGGTTCCAACACTGACTCTTGACGGTGGTCAGGTGGTTTATGGAAGTCAGGCCATCGTAGAATGTCTGGATAGCGTGAATAAATCAGGTCAGCACTTATATCCTGCTGATAGTGCCAAGCGCTGGGAAGCGATCACGCGGCTGGCACTCGCTGATACCATGTTTGAAACAACAGTAATGATGGTCATGGAAGGATGGCACTCGGAGGAAGACCAACGGAAACCACTTTTTGAATGGATCTGGCCGAAACAGATACGTGGACTTGATAAACTGGAAGCGTTTGCCAAGCGCGGATTTGATAATTTTGATATTGGCCAAGCCGCCATGTTGCATGCCCTGAGTTACATGGATTTCCGCATCAGGTTCTATGAAGCAAAAGATCCATTGTATCCTGACTATAACTGGATGGAAGGCAGACCTAATTTAAGGGCCTGGTGGGACGAGACAATCCAAAGACCTTCAGTTACCAATCACTGGAATAAAGATTATAAAGGGGATGACAGTGCTGAATTTTGTCAGAAACAGATACAAGAAGTCCTGGAACTTCAGAAAAAGAATCAAACGTTATGATAAAACTCTACTACTGGCCAACGCCTAATGGGCACAAGATCAGCATTATGCTGGAAGAAATTGAAATCGAGTATGAATTACATCCAATTAACATATTGAATGGTGAACAATTTGACCCTGAATTTTTAAAAATCAGTCCAAATAATCGTATTCCCACTATCGTGGATACGGATGGGCCTAATGGCAAATCTTATTCTCTGTTTGAATCCGGCGCGATTTTAATGTACCTCGCAGAAAAAACAGGAAAGTTCTGGCCGGATAATCTTACTGATAGATATAACGTTATCCAATGGCTCATGTTTCAAATGGGACACGTTGGACCAATGTTTGGACAAAATGGATATTTCCAGGGGTATGCCAAAGTAGATGTGCCCGCCGCCAGGGAGCGTTATCATAATGAAACAAAACGACTATATGGTGTCATGAACAAACGCCTTGAGCGGAATGAATATCTTGCCGGTGATTTTTACTCAATAGCTGATATCGCTACCTACCCCTGGACAATGCCAGCTCAATGGAAATTGCACCGGATCGATATCGATGAATTTCCACATGTAAAAAGATGGAATAAAACTGTTGCTATACGTCCTGCGGTAGAAAAAGGTGTTGCCCTATTGGCAGATGATATGAAAGTCGGTGATCCTACCGATGAGGCTTTTGATGTTTTGTTTGGTACTCGCCAACAAACAAGAACTTAAAATTTTTCGGTCCACGGTCGCAAATCAAGTTCCTGGGTCCATGAACTGCGATGTTGCAAGTGTAATTGTAGATAACTATCTGCGATCGCATCCGGGTTAAGTAATCCATCTTCAGGTCTTTCTTTCGCTAACTCTGCATAGCGCTCTGACTGGATCTGTCCATCAATTAGCACATGGGCAATGTGTATGCCTTTTGGACCAAGTTCCCTTGCCATACTTTGGGCAAGAGCACGCAGGCCGAATTTACCTACCGCTAAATTAGCAAACCTGGCACTGCCACGTAATGAGGCCGTGGCCCCGGTAAATATGATGGTTCCGCCACCTTGTCCTAACATTAATCTGGCAGCCTCCCTGCCAACAAAAAAACCACCAAGACAACCCACTCGCCAACATTGTTCAAAATCTTCTGTTTTGATATCTATCACATCAGCAGGCATAAAGGCACCCGCGTTATATACGACAAGATCAGGTGTTCCAAAATCTCTTTGAATTTTTACAAATGTTTCAACAACATTTTCTTCACTCGTTACATCACAGGGAAAAGCTTTTGCCTGTAGGCCCGTATCGGATATTTCAGCTGACCATGTACTTAAATGATCAGTTTGTCTTGCTGCTATTCCGACCTTCATACCCGCATTGGCAAAACAATTGGCAAGTGATAGTCCCAACCCATGACCAACACCAAATACTAAGGCAACCTGATCTTTCTTGCTTTCACTATTCATACTTAATTCCTTTCATTTAATATCAATGCTTACTTAATTTATCTCGTAATGATAAAAATTCATTAGCGCCGAGCATTTCATTTAAACTGACGAAGCTTAAATCCGGATATCCATAGAGGCTTGCACTTGCACCGAAACCGCTTATAAACACAGATTCAAAACCAGTTTGCTCTATGACAACTGCTGTCAACGTATCGTGCGCACCTGGCATTTTAATAATGCCGGGGGCCTCCAAAAGCTCACGTAATTGCCGGGTGGATTTTATCTGCTCAGTCATAATGACTCCAACAATATTATTTTATATAAACTCAATATGTAAATATGCTGAAATAAAATTATTCCGTTTGTAGTTCTTCTAAATTCCTAAAACATTCAAGACTTTCTGGGTTATCTAAGGCTTCAATATTCTTAACTGTGCGGTTATGAATAATATCAGATACTGCGAGTTCAGCGATCTTGCCGCTAAATGTACGAGGAATATCTGTCACCTGGATCACCTTTGCCGGGACATGTCTACGAGTAGTATTTTCGCGGATGGTGTTTTTAATCAGCGAGGTAAAATCCGCATCTAAAATAACACCATCTTGTAGTTTCACGAACAATATAATCCTGACATCATTTTGCCACTTCTGGGTTATAGCAACGGCTTCAATCACTTCAGGAACACTTTCAACTTCACGGTAAATCTCCGCCGTACCGATACGAATACCACCTGGATTTAAAACAGCGTCGCAACGGCCATATATAATTATTCCACCATGTTCCGTAAGTTCTACATAATCTCCATGGGCCCAGACATCCGGAAATTTTTCAAAATAGGCTTCATGATACTTTTTCTGATCTGGATCATTCCAGAAACAGATCGGCATCGATGGGAAGGGTGCAGTACACACCAGTTCTCCCTTTTGTCCCTGTACCAATTCACCCTTCTCATTAAATACTTCTACCTTCATCCCAAGTCCGCGACACTGAAGTTCCCCTCGATATACCGACTGTGTCGGATTGCCCAGCGCAAAACAGGAAATTATATCCGTACCACCTGAAATGGAGGCAAGATGGATATCATTTTTGATGTCACGATAAATATAATCAAAAGATTCGGGGGACAAGGGTGAACCGGTAGAAAGGATTGATTTTAGCTTTCCAAGAGAATGTGTTTTGATAGGTTTAATACCAGCTTTCTCTATCGCTGAAAAATACTTGGCACCAGCACCAAAGATAGTAATATCTTCTTGCTCGGCAATATCAAATAACGTTTCAGGGCTTGGGTAAAGAGGGGATCCGTCATAGAGAATTACAGTAGCACCGGTTGCCAATCCGCTTACCAACCAATTCCACATCATCCAGCCACAAGTTGTAAAAAAAAATAACCGATCATCTGGCTTTAGATCCGTGTGCAATACGAGTTCCTTTAAATGTTGAATCAATGTTCCACCAGCACCATGGACGATACACTTTGGAACACCTGTCGTGCCTGATGAGTAGACGATGTATAAAGGATGATCGAATGGTAACTGTTCGAATTTAATGCTTGTTTTATCCTGGTTACTGATATAGTCATTGAAAATTACAGCATTATTAAGCCTGGAACAATCAGGTAAATTTTGAGTGAATGGGATCACTATGATTTTTTCTACTGTTGAAAGTTGTTCAGATAATTGTTGGTTTTTTTCCATTAAGTCGATCCATTTTCCGTTATAGAAATAACCGTCTGCTGAAAACAGGATTTTTGGTTTAATTTGAGAAAATCGATCCATTACACCACGTGTGCCAAAATCCGGTGAACAGGATGACCAGGTTGCACCTATGCTGGTTGTAGCTAGCATTACGATCACTGATTCTGGCATATTCGGCAGATACCCAACGATACGGTCACCTGCACGCACCCCGTCATTTCTCAGTGCATGAGCCGTTTGTGCAACTAATTGATATAATTTTTGGTGGCTGATTTCCCTACGCTTACCCTTCTCGTTACGAAATATCAGAGCGGGATGTTCATCACGACGACAAAGCAGGTTTTCTGCAAAGTTAAATCGACAACCATTAAACCAGCTAGCCTTAAGCATGTCATTATCATTCACTAAAACATCATCCCATTCCTTAGACATTTTAATATCGCAATAACGCCAGACCGCAGGCCAGAATTCCCGGGGTTTATTTATTGACCAATGATAAAGACTGGAATAATCATTAATGTCAATGGAGTAATCTCTACGCACCCTATTAATAAAATGCATCATATTGGCTTGCCCAATTTGATCAATAGCAGGTGTCCAGATGGGGTTAAGCATTCACAAATAATTTCCTGGTACCGTTGTCAATATATTGATTTCTGCCGACACGCAATGTTATTTACTATGCTATGTACTAGGTCTCAATATGATTATAATAATGAATGTTTGGTGGAGTGGTTAATGCGACAGTTAGTGACTCTATAGCACCAATTTCTTCACGCCAGGCAAAGTAAGTCTCATAATTCTGTCTTGTTTCCCACTCTTGAATCAGAGTCAGGTTGTTAGCATTATCCTGATTTTGAAAAAGTTCAACTTCAATACAACCTTCATAGTTTCGGGTATCGACTAAAATTTTCTTGAACGTCTTGATTAACCCCTCTAATTCGTCAGGTTTTACCTGTAAATCAAGAATTAATTTTATACTCATCTTCTCACTCCTGGAATTAACGCTTCTAATTCAGATTTAAGTCGGATAACTATCAAAACAGGGGGCTGTCATCGCATTATCATCATACCATTCTGCCCGGTCTTTCCAGAAAATCTTGTCCTGGGGACGTATCACTGGATCGTCTTCCAGTAATCCAGCGGGAATAATAAGAAGCTGGCCATCTCCGGTGATATGTGGAACAGCTGATCCACATTCTGTGCAGAAACACTTAGCAAAGCGCGTTGCCTCTGGAAGATCAAATCTTTTTATAAATTCTGTTCCTGAAACCCACTGTATATTTTCAGGTTTCGCGAAAATGATTGAAGCATGGGCAGAACCTGTAGATTTCCTGCATCTGGAACAATGACATAGGTGAAACTGATCAAATGGGCTCAAAAGAACAAATTTAATTTTTCCACACAAGCAATTTCCATTTACTTTAATACTCATATCATATTTCTCCTATTGAATTTATTTTCTTTGAATGAAGTATGACAATTTCAATAAAATAAGCCTCTCCATACATGTTAGAAGGGTACTATTAATTGATTGATATTTTCAAAAATTTTGAGAAGCTTCTTTGAGCAGCTCCTGAACAGGTTCACTGAACCAACAATCAAGAAATTTTTCGTTCTTTTGCATGCAGTTTTCCTCATATCTTTGCCTGATTTTTTCTACACGGTTAGCTTTGATCTCAGAAAATGCTTCTTGCGGATGAGCAGTTAACTCTGCTATTTTTTCAAGTGCCCGCGTTTCCACGTCTGCTTGTGGAAATATTTCATCAACAAGACCGAGCTGCTTTGCATCAGATGTATTCATAAATTCTCCACAATAGAGTATTTCAGTTGCTATCCGATCATCCACAATTTGCCTCAACATCAGATCGGCCAGGTATGGTACAGGAACACCTAACTTTATTTCATTTAGCCCAATAAGTTTTTCTCCAGAGGCTGCATAACGATAATCACAAGTCAAAGCAAGAATATTACCTCCGGCAATAGCATGGCCAGAGATGGAGCAACAAGTAGGAAGAGGCAGTGTAAATAGACTTAATATCAGGTGATTAAATTTATTGAAGAATTCTGCCATTTCGATTCTATCAAGAGTTAATAACTCAGGTAGATCGAATCCAATACAAAAAAATTTTTCCCCGCCAGCTAAAATCACCCCTTGAAAATCTTTCTCCACCGTTATGAGCTTTTCAGACAGATCATCTATCAAATCAGGACTGATTGCATTCGTGACTCCATTATTCAGTCGCAAGATTGCAATTTCTCTGTGACTTTCTATCAAAACTTTTGGCATAAACACATACCTTTAGGAATATGGCATTTTCAATGCGAAAATCTGAAATTTGGATATATAGACATTAATCTGGATAATCTACATTATTTCTGCACTAGACTCAAAGTTAGGCTGGTGTAACCTAGTGAGAGACCGAGTCTCTCACTAGGTGTCATCAACTAAATTAATATAATTTGCTAAACTGACAGAGGAGTAATTTATGTCTGAAACGAATGCAATCAGAATTAAAACTAATCCTGATCCAATGGAGCCCTTCTTTCTGTCGCAAGGATTCAAAATCGATAATCTGATTTTCCTTTCAGGACAAGCCGCCATTGACCAGCAGGGGAATATTATTGGGGAAGGTGACTTTGATGCACAAGTTGAGCAAACTTTTATGAATGTTTGTCAGCTATTGGAAGAGGCGGGATCGTCTCTGGAACGGATATTTAAAGTTACTATTTATCTTACGGATATGGCAAATTTCCCAAAAATATTGGAACTGCGCCAGCACTGGTTTAAAAAACCTTATCCTGCCGACACTATTGTGGAAGTGAGCTCATTAGCACTGCCTGAATTAATGTTTGAAATTGAGGTCATTGCACTTGTGGAAGGGAAATTAATAGATAATTAAAATACGGAGTGGTAGCACAACCATATGCCGTGGCTAATAATTTCTGCTGGGATAGACTCCAGGTGATAATATCTTTTCCTTGCCAACGAACCAGTACTTCAATCACCAATAGCGGGACACGTTAGATTTTACTAACAAAAAGAAATCCCTAAGCAGAGGTTGTACGGCATACCTAGAAATTATAAGTTAAAAACAGTTCCAGATAATCGTCACGACTTAAAGCAAAGGCTGGATCAGAAGCTGACGTGTCAAACAGGAATCGGCCTTCCATCTCCAGCAACCAGTCATTACCTATGCGCCTGCTGGCTTCGATATTCAGGAATTTACCACCCGTATCTCTATCCCAGAGTAGCCCCACCAGTGCCTCGCTGGATTGTGCATCATTAAACGCAAAACGCATTCCAGTAGCTATATCATCTTCAAAAAAAGTCAGTGCATCTTCGCCGCGACCATCATAGTGATACTCTCCAAGTATCCCAAGGTCGATCGCGCTATCAAAGATACCAACGAATGTATATTCAAACCCGCCTGCCGCGGCATTATACGTAGAACCCTGACCGCTGCGGTGCAGGGCTTCAAGTTTCCAGAGCATATTGCCCTTGGTTGCCTGTAGATCAATCGAGGTTTGATTGATGATGTCATAAAAGGGTGCGAGGACAGGTGCACCAGAGCTATTCATCGTGAGGATGGATCTTGGATCACGGCTGGTACCATAGAAATGAGCAATACCAACATCCCAATCGCCAAAGTAATGAGAGTAACGAATGGCAAAATCAATATGTTTTTCTTTGGCTGAAGATTCGTATTTTGATAAACCCTCATCGACCACAGGCTGATTTCTGGGGCGGCCCTCTACACCGGGGAATGTACGTTCCCTGAAGTAGGGCATTATGAATAAGTCTACGGTTCCCCAATTATTAATCAGGGCAAGATTGATCATCGGTTGCCCCAGTTTGTCTTCGGTATCAATATTTTCAACCAGATCTGTCTGGTTAATTATGTCAACCAGATGTTGAAATTCAATGACACCCCAGAAGACCTTGCGCAGGCCAAGTCGTAATTCCCAGTTTTCTGCTACTTTTGACCAGGTCAATTCGCGTACATCAAAATGGGTACGCTCATTATCGTGTTGATCCAGGCGGAAAAAAGGTACAAAGGCCAGGCTCTGTGTGCCTTTGTCCCATTCATGATAGTACTCTGGCTCGAATACCAGAGAAAAATTCTCATCGTGTTGTCCTGGGTCTCGTGGATCCTGTGTGAAATATCGAAATTCTGTCCCCAGATAACCGCTCCATTCACCAGCAGACGCTATTGAAGGTTCAAGAAGGACAAACAGAAAGATAAATAATCTATACTTCATCGAGAATATATACAGGTTAAAGGTGAAGAGTGAAACGTATTATATTATCTTTTCATCTTTCACATCATACACTTCACTATTTTATCTGGCTCGTTTCAGGCTATTACGGTCAAAACTACGATCACCGAGACCATTTTTAAATTGAAAACTTTTCCACATCAAGTCTGTTTTCTTTCCTGTCTGATGATTCACCATCGCCATTTTCCCAGGTCGCCAGTATCTTTCAAGATATTGATTGTATTCAGTGAAAACCAGTGTTTTTAATAAAGTATTTTTACGATCATAAAATTCCACCTTACGGACTTTGTACAAGTCTTTATCTATCCACGATATTAGTCTTGTATAGCCTGAATTCTTGTATTCAGGATAACTTTCTATAACGAATACTTCGTGGCCGTCCAGTGTTTCATCGCGTAACCATTTGTAGCTATATTTCTCGACTTCCTGTGACGTCAGATCTTCATAGGCAAACTCACTGCCGACAAATGGGCCTGATTTATTTGCCGAAGATATCCGTTTGACTCTTTTCAGGGCTGGCAGAAAGAGCCATTGGTCATCTGGTTTCAGTGCATGGGTGTGACTCAAAAATGCAGTACCTTTTATATCTCGTGGGTTGTCAAATATTGTCAGACTTTTATCACCATCACCTTCAACTTCTAATGCCTTGAATGCCATAGTTCTACTACTGCTGTCTCCATGTCTGTTTGTCAGTACCATTTCCAGATCAGCAGTCTGGTCGACCCAACCTGTATCACGCTCATCAGCTTCTACTGCAATCGCGAGTCCTTTTTCTTCTGCTGTTTCCGCTATGGCATTATGCAGTGGCAGAATCAGTAGCAGCATTGCCAGCAAGCAATTTTTTTGCATTTAGTTTCTCCTCTATCTTGATTAAGAGTGGTGGCAGGAACAGGAAGTCTGCAAATAATGCCAGAATGATAACAATGGCAGTGAGTAAGCCCATACCAGAGTTTAACTGAAAAGTGGAGGTTGCAAGTATGAGGAAGCCGGCGACAAGCACTACTGATGTAATCAATAACGCGCGGCCAACAGTAGTAAAGGCATATCTGACGGCATC
>PVMK01167990.1_pt1 | contig 25528 bp, 22 predicted proteins | sample 1853481 | NCBI WGS metagenome assembly PVMK01 (sample SAMN08533507, study PRJNA380276) | Marine sediment metagenome, whole genome shotgun sequencing project.
AGAAGCAATCAAAGTATCTCTTTCATTTTACCCTCTGGAAGATGACTCAGTAAATGTAAAGGCTGTGGTGAGCGTTGGTGAAAAAACATCAGGCAAGATAGCAGTAACTCTTCTTAAACCATGATTTTTACAAAAACCTCAATTCAGGTTTTTCTTCTCCACATACAACCATTTTCAACAGCTTAAAACCCTTCGGACCCTTCCCAAAACAAGCCCCGGCAGCACACAGCTCTTTTAGGCTTGTGGTAATGTTCTACTTCAGATAAGTATCAAGATCATCAAATAACTGGCTAGAAAACAGAAGCTTTCTGAATTTTATTAGCTCTTCATGAAAAATTCTTGTATTGTCGTATACTTCAAAATCTTTTTTCAGGATGGAATAAATTCTTTGGGTTCCATGTCCCAGCTTGTCAGCGTTCCTGAATGAAAGAGCCTGAAGATCGGCCAGTATTTCAATGGTTAAAATATGCTTTGAATTGCTCACAATATTGAACGCCTTCCGCGCAGCCACTGTTCCCATACTCACAACATCCTGATTAGAGGCATTGCATGATATCGAATGCGTGCTTACCGGGTTTGCAAGGTGTCTGTTCTCAGCGGTTGAAGATGTGGCAAGATACTGAGCGCCCATAAATCCCATGGTGAGTCCCACCGTACCCGGGATAAGGTGTTCAGGCAGGCCTTCATTAAGGTTTTTGTCCAACAGTTTGTTTATTCTTCGTTCAGACAGATTACATAAAGTGGAAATTGCTATACTGAGTGCGTCCATTGCAAAACTGATACTTTGTCCGTGGAAGTTCCCACCGTGGATGATCTTTTTCTTTTCAGGAATAATTATGGGATTATCATTCGAAGAGTTAGCCTCAATCTCAACTGTTCTGATCACGCTGTCTATTGTTTCTTTCACCGGAGCCAGGATTTGAGGGGTGCATCTTATTGAATAAACATCCTGAACATTTATGTCTGTTTCAAACACTGTATCATCAGACGGGTCCTGTTTACGAATCTGTTCATGCATGCCTTCACGGTAAATAATGTTTTTAGAACCTTCAAATAAGCTTTTTACTATCTGTGATATCTTTAACTGTCCCGGATGGGGCTTTACTTCATGGAGGTCTGTATCAAAAGCATCGTCAATACCCCCAAAAATTTCCAATGCAAATGCGGCATTTACACATGCAATACGAAGAGCCTTTTCTGCCCCGAATATTGTAAAAGCGGAAAGAGCTGTCATTGCAGCTGTTCCATTCACAAGCGCAAGCCCCTCCTTATGGCCAAGCTTGATCGGGGTAAGGTTTGCTTCAGAAAATGCCTGTTCTGCTTCACAAAGCTGTTTATTAATATAAACATTTCCCTTTCCAATAACCGCAAGGGCCATGTGAGCAAGATGAACAAGGTCTCCGGACGCACCCACACTGCCGCACTCAGGAATGTAAGGCGCTATTCCCGCGTTAATCATATCTTTCATCAATTCAAGGAGCTCAGTCCTAACCCCGGAATATCCTTTAACAAGAGTATTAAGCCTCACAGCAAGTATCCCCAGGGAAATATACGGCAGAATCGGATCACCGAGACCGGCTGCGTGGCTCATAATAAGATTAACCTGAAGAGTCTCTATTTCACTGTCATCAATTATCTTGTTGCACATGGGGCCAAAGGATGTGTTTACACCATAGGTAATATGTTTTGCTTTGATTGATTCTTCCAGAAACCGTCTTGATGCTCTGCATCTTTCAAGCGCCCCGGAATCAAGTTCTACTTTTTTATCCCCGATACCAATGGCTACAATATCTTTATAGGTTAAATCATTTCCAGTAAGAAGTACTGTGGGTCTAGCGTCCATTATGTTGTCTCCCTTAAGTCAAAAAATGTGGTTCTTTTTCCCTTTTTACCAAACTTATAAACTTTATTATCAATATCTTCCTCTGTGGTAAGGACTATTTCAGGAACAACGCGAACTTTTGAGCGAATTTCATCTCTAATCCAGTCAATTGAAACAGACAAATCATTAATGGCCGCATGGAGAATAATTCTATCAGTACCGTCACTGTTAAGTTTTGCCTCAACATAACCGCCATAAAACCAGCTTCTGCCTTCAAGGGACTCGATAATTGAATTTGGGAAAATTGTTGTACCTTTATATTTCAGCATTTGTTTTTTTCTTCCCAGAATAGGAGCAAGTCTTGATGTTTTGCGTCCGCAGGCACACTCTTTATTAATAAGAAAAGAAATATCTCCTGTTTTGAACCTGATAAGCGGCATCCCGATTATCCCAAGCGGAGTAACCACAATTTCACCTTCAACTCCAGCCTCCACAGGATTATTGTTTTCATCGACAATCTCGACAACTATTAATTCCGGTCTGAGATGTCCCCCCTGTCTTTCACTACATTCGCAGAAGGTGGTTGCAAGTTCTGAAGATGCGTATGTGGAGTAAATTTCCGCGCCCCAGTAGTTTTCAAGTTTTTTAGCAACAGAAATTAAATCCAGCTTTTTGTTTCTTACCGGCTCCCCAATGGCAATCAGTTTTTTTATTCCGGCTTTTGAGGGATCCTCACCTGTTTCAACAGCATATTCGGCAATTTTTACCATTAAGGACGGGACACCGATAATCACGGTTGTCTTTACTGTTTTCATCAGCTGCCAGTGTTGTGCCGCACTTCCCGCCCCCCCCCTGAGCACCCGTGAGTTCAAGCTTACCCCGCCTAAAAAATATGCCAGCCCGGCCATGAAGCAACGGTCAATGGCCGCACAGATTAAAAGTGTGTCGTCTTCGGTAATCCCGGCCATCTGAAAAGCAACCTCTTCATTATATGCAAGCCGTTTGAGATCTGACTGTGTCTGGGAAATAACAGTTGGTTCACTTCCGGTTGTTCCTGAGGTAAGACATATATCCACCACCTTTTTTTCAGATACAGCCAAAAAATTATTTTTTTTGTCCGTCATATGGGCTTTATCTGTAAAAGGCAAAAGGCGTAGATCTTCTATGCTGTGAATATCCTGATAATTTATACTGTTTTCATTAAATAGCTTTTTATAAAAAGGGCTGCGAGTGACTGTGTATTCAATATGTTTAATTAACAGTTCTGTCTGAATATTATTAATTTCATCTGCAGATTTATACTGCAGACCGGAATATATATTTGTATCAAAACCAACAGTCATTTTATTGTTTAATTATTAAAGTTAAGCTTATCTAGCTGTTATTTTTACTCACACAAATCAAAGCGTATTCATCATGATCGCAAATTTTAAGGCAGCAGATTTTCCCCTGTTTTATTTTGCTTTCTTCTTTGATTATTCTTAAGCCGTCTTTAAGGCCTGAATATTCAGGGGAGGCAAAGATCCTGTTTTTTTTCATGCTGACCCCCGCAACAGCAAGATCCAGTGCCGCTGCAGCAGGAAAACTGCCGTACAGAGGCGAATAGGCTGCCACAGTATTTTTGCTGTTCAGAAAGTGTTGATATTTTTGTCCGGAAATTTTATTTCCGTCAGCACCTATAAAAAGATAAGAATCCTCTGGAACACTTATTTTGTCAGTTGTCAGTTTTCCAATACTAACATCTTCAATAATACAGTATTCAGAATCATTATCCGTGTCCCGGGTTAGAATAAAAAACGCAGTACCTCCTCCGGGAATTGCGGTCTGTTTGTCAAACGCAAATGGTTTAATCCCGGAAATATCATCTTTTTTTAAAAGGCGTTGTCTGCAATATTCAAGTACGCTTGAGAATTCATCTACACCTCCAAGCAGCACAGAATCTACCCGTTTTTCTTCAAGCCATCTGCGGGCAGTGAGAAGTGCTGAAGGAAAAGACATTTCAAACTGACTCACGGTAAGAGAAGGTCCTTCAATTTTCATTAAAATTGATATATGGGCTGCTGCAGAATTATGCACGGAATTTGAAAAATGTATGGGAGAGGCGTGCTCATCTTTTCCTTCATCTATAACAGAATCAAGAAATGAAAAAGTGGTGTTCATGGCACCGTATCCCGAGGCAATAATAATGCCCATTCTCGTTCGGTCAAAATCTTTAATACCGCTGTCTTCTATTGCAAGAGATGCACCCAGAAGTGCCAGCTTTGAATAATTGTTTATTCGGCGCAATGATTTCTTTGCCATAAAAGAAAAAAGAGCTGAAGTGTCTGAAACAAAAACCTGTGTTTCAACTTCAGTTTTCCCCTTAACCCCCAAAGTAACTGCTCCGGTACTCGATTCACTAGAGAAGAGCGCTGACACTAATTTTTCGACTCCGCATCCAAAGCCTCCTACTGTACCGATCCCCCTCACATATGTTTTCATCAGAGCAAACTCCCTCTGCCGATTACAAGAACAGAATTGTTCCCCCCAAAAGCAAGCGATTCTGAAATGGCAAAATTTCCGTCTATTTGTTTATTCTCAGCCTGGGGAAACGACTGCAGTTCAGGATCCTTTTTGGAAAAACCAATACTTGCCGGTGTTTTACCGGCTGATAGAAAGGCTGAGGTAAAAGCTGCTTCAATTGCTCCTGATGCGCCCAGAGTATGCCCTGTATAACCCTTGGTAGAATGAAAGGGGACCCCATTTAGCATTGAATCAAGAACCATACTTTCAACCTTGTCATTGTTTTCCGTGCCGGTTCCATGGGCGTTTACAAAAGCAATGTCAGAAGCAGATACTCCACTTGATTCCAGCGCATCTGTAATAGCCCTTTTCAGACCGGCTCCATTCGGTTTTGGAGCTGTTAGATGATATGCATCACTGGAAGAACCGTATCCGCAGATGAAAGCGGAAGGAGTTGTTTTTCTTTCAGACAGTGATTTTTCAGCCTCCATTACAAAAATTGAAGCACCTTCCCCAAGGTTCAAGCCGGCCCTGCTCACATCAAAAGGCCTGCATGGAGAACTATCAACAATAAGAAGCGAAATAAAACCATTATAAGTAACTCTGCACAGCTCGTCGGCACCACCGGCTATAACCACATCACAAATTCCCGCCTGAATCCACGAAGCTCCGATACCTATAGCATCCGTTCCTGATGAACAGGCATTTACTATTGTCTGACATGGCCCGGACAGATTAAACTCCCTTGCGATAAGCTCTGCGGGGTTGCTGTTAAAAAACCTTTTTATTGGTGCCATATCCGGATTTTTTCCGTTCAGGTATTCCTGATAAAACTTCTCACTGTTCAGAGAGCTTCCCACTGTTGTTCCAATGCATACGCCAACCCTTTTTTGCTGAAGATTTTTTTTGTTTAGTCCTGATTTTTCAACTGCTCCTTTTGCAGCAACTAATGCGAGTTGTCCAGTACGGAAAATTTCCTTGCTTTGTGGGAATAATCCGTTTTCAGGAATTTCAAAAACAGGATATGAAATTCTGTGATTGCTAATAAAAATGGAGGGGGGAGCAATATGTCTTATACCGCTGAACATCGAATCCATACACTCACTGAGATTGAGACCCGCTGCACATATGCATTCAATTCCTGATACAGCAATATGATTACCTGATATCATTAGTTATTGGCGTTCCTCAATGTAAGCAGCAAGAGAATTTATTGATTGAAAAGCAATCCTGCCTTCTTTAATGTCTTTGATTTCGATTCCAAAAAGTTTTTTAATCTGCACAACAAGTTCTACAGCATCAAGGGAATCAAGCCCAATACCTTCATTACCAAAAAGGGGTTTATCATCTTCTATTTCTTGCGGTTTCATGTCTTCTAGAAACAAACCTTCTACAATAACTTTTTTTAGATTTTCCTTAAGTGTCATTTTTAAATTTCCTGTCAATTAAATTAGTATAAAAAAGTCAATCTGGCAATCATCCGGTAGATTTGCATCACGAATTCCACATATCATAAAAATTAAAGAATTGATAGGGATGCTTGTCAGTAAAAGCTTCAAGTGTTTTTACATACCGCTCAACATAAGGCTTGAAAATTTTCCCTGATCTTCTAAGATTCTCGGGGACATGTATTATATCAGCAATTTCCAGTTCATAACTGTCAGGCCCTGTCTTGTTTGAAAAGAGAACGACAACAGGAGCCCCTGTAACAGAAGCTATTTTAAAAGGACTATAATGAAAAGGAGCATCTTCACCAAGGAATTTAACATCAGTTACATTTCGGGTTAAATCAATCGCCCTGTCACCCATAACGGAAAGAATCTCATTATTTTTCAATGCTTCCATCATTTCCAGAGTCCCTCCAAGATAGCCACCAGGATCAATAATTTTAAAAATATTTGAAAGACCCGCCTGTTCAAAATATTGATTGTCTACGTTACCTTCTTCTCGGTGCATCAAAAGATTAACTGGTGCATTGAAGAGATTGAGAGCATACATAGCGACCTGCCAACATCCGACATGTGACATCATCAGGATTATGCCATTATTCTTGTTTCGCAACTTAAGCAGGACCTCTTGGTCATTAAATTTCATATTTAATGCTTTATTTCCCATTATTCCGGTTATTGCTCTGTCGATCAGTATCTTCCCGAAATTCAGCATCATGCGGTAGCTATCTAAAAACCTTCCAAAAATATTTTTAGACTGAAACCTGTGGGAAAGGTAAAAATATGTTTTTTTACGCTGCTCTGGAAAAAAAATAACATAGTAAAATACCACAAAATATAAAAGAAAATATGCCAGTCTTCGACCGCCACATCTAATTAAAAAATAAAAAATATTATATTGCCACTCAGCTCCAACAGTTTTGCCCATCCAGGTTCGAGTGTTTTTTCTGTATTTTTCGCTACTGGCCTGCATTCTTATCCCTGAGAATATTATAAGACATTATATATACTACTAATCCTGTTATGACTGCAATAAAAGGAGAGAAAATTATAGACCCTATTACCCATTCCAGCAATCTATCAATTGCCTGGTAACCTATAGTTTTTACAGAAATCTCAGTTAAAAAGTGGCCGTTGAGAATAAAATGGCCTATTTCAATACATATTGCCGGTACAAGAGGCGGCATACACAGCTGGCTTGCGCTGATTGCCGCTACTTTATTCAAGCGGAGGAAACCAGTTGCAAAAATTATTGCTATTGTATGGCAGGCAATTAACGGAAGTGTCCCCAAAAAGACTCCAAGGGCTGCTGCACACGCCAGTTTTTCCGGTGAAACTTGTTCTGTCAGCAGAGATCTGATTGATCTTATGGGATGCAGCGCTGTAATCTTTTTGCCTGACAATTCATCATTTACAATTTTTCTATGGGGCCATGGCAAAACCGAACGCATGGTAAGGTGTGTGTTTAAAATTGTTAACTGAAGGTTGTCAGAAAACTTATTAAAATGTGAGACCCTTTTGTCTTTGTGTGGATAATAGACTGAAACAGGAACATCCATTAATTCAATTCCAGCCCATGCGGCTTTGACCAGAACTTCTATTTCAAATGAAAACCTTTTTTCTCTGAGATTTAGATTCTCAAGCACAAAGAGAGGGTATGCCCTAAATCCGCTCTGCGCGTCACCAAGGGACTTGCCTGTTTGAAGACGCAGCCAGAAATTTGAAAATTTTCTTCCAAAGCGGGTTGAGCCCGGGATATTCGGAGAAGAAAAATCACGACATCCCACAAGAATTGCAAAAGGATTCTTCTTTATCATTGGAATGAAATTTATAATATCTTCTGGATGATGCTGCGCGTCAGCATCAACAGTTAAAATGTGGGTCATCCCCAGCTTTAAAGCAATGGGAACAGATGAAAGAATTGCCTTACCCTTGCCCAGATTCTTATCATGTTGGATAAGATGAATTTCATGAAGAAGTCCCTCAAGAATATTTTCAACAGGGATGGTACTTCCATCATCAACAACAATAACTGTGTCCTGAACATCAAGTGTGCGCTTAACAACCTCACGGAGTGTTCCATGGTTATTATATACAGGTATCACCACAGCTATTTCAGACTTTTCATTGTTTGCGACAGGATTATTCATATAGATTGTTTTTTATTATTACCTTATTTCCCAAGACGGTCATTACTTCTTGCAAACTTAATAAAATTACGGGCATTCATAATAAATCTGAGCCAACTGTCCGGTGATTTCCACAGCATGGCAGCATATCCGAGAAGAACCTTGATTCTCATGAAATGAGCCCTGTAAAAAGCTATAAAAAGTTCTTCCATTCTGGCCTTATCCAGCCCTTGTGGAATAAACAGGAAATTCATACAATCCATTTTTTCCCAGTCTTCATTAAACTCTCCCTGCTCATGAATCTTTTCATATACAGGTGAACCCGGGAAGGGTGTGAACTTGGAAAGGTTAAAATCATCAATTGGGAGGGAAAAAACGTAGTCCATACTTTTTTTTATGCTTTTTTCAGTTTCACCCGGCAAGCCCATCATAAGAAGTCCCTTTGTGCGTATCCCTGCTTTTTTTATCTGCCTTATTTTTCCAGCAAGCATATCAAGATTGCTGTTTTGACGATGCTGAGACAAAAGATCTTCATCCCCTGTCTCTATCCCGAGACTCATCATCCAGCATCCTGCAGTTTTCATCTGTTTAAGGAGGTCGTAATCAATATGCTCTGCCCGTACAGCACAATTAAATGTCATTCTCAGGGGCCTGTTTATCATCATTTCAGTAAAAGCTTCAATCCTTTTACGGTTAAAGGTAAATTGATCATCGTAAAAATTGATATGCCGGATATTAAATTTATTCTTCAGATAACTTAAATGGTCATACAAATATTCTGCCGAATTATAACGAAAACTCCGCCCAAAAACAGACCTGTCACAATAGCTGCAGGCATATGGACATCCGCGGCTCGATATGCAGCTTGAGTTTGGAGTCTTGGGATAATTAAATATAGGAAGTTTATATGCATCAGGATATCCCTCAAGCTTTTCATAGGCGGGGAAAGGAAGACTATCAAGGTCAATTCCCTTCTCCCTATAGCCTGTAAAAATAATTTCACCTCCAGTATTGCGATACACGATTCCCGGTATTTCAGAAACTGAACTGCCCTCACTTTCAATAAGTTCTGAAAGAGTTTCCTCACCTTCTCCGGCAACAACAAAATCAATTTCCGGTCGATTTTCTAGAATTTTCTCCTTCAAAGCTGAAACATGTGGGCCTCCAAATATAGTTTTAATGTCAGGAAGAATTTTTTTTGCAACTCCTGCAGTCCGGACACCGTCATAAAAACTGGAGGTGGTACAAGTGATTCCGATAAAGGCGGGTTTGTTATCGATCAGAAAGGCCTTTATGTTCTTATCTGATTCAGGTTTTGCAAAACAGTCGATAATTACGCTTTCAATATTCCGGATTTCAAGATAAGAGGAAATACTTGCAAGTCCGATAGGCGGCATAAGATTTGCCATTCTGGAAATATCTTTCCGTGCATACCCGGAATTATATCCCAAAGGATGAATCAGCAGAATTTTTTTGTAATCAAGGGATTTCAATTTCCTACTATTCTCTTCCTACGTTTTCTGTCCGGACGATCAGTGAGTAACAAATCCCACAAAAGCCCATTAATCCCAAAAAGATTTAAAGATCTTACTATCCTCTTATTTTCATAAGGTGGGAATACTCGGTCCTTACGTTTTGAAAAATCAACTTCAATTGTTTTGTTCATGTTTTTTGGATCAATCTTACTGGAAAAATAGTAGATTGGTTTCAGAAGAGAATCCTTTTCTGCCAAGATTTTTTCTTTTAAAGCAATTTTGTAAAGCTCTGTACCCGGCAGTATCCGAATGCCTGAAAAAGCAAACACAACACTTTTCTCAAGTTTTTTTATGTTCCTCAAGCCTTCATTGACTGTGTCAGGGGTTTCACCTGGACCGCCAAAAATTATAAAGTGTGCTAAAGGAATGTTTTCTTCATTACAAATTTGGTTAAAAGCGAGCACATCATCAAAAGCAAATCCCTTGTTAAGCCCTGAAAGAGTTGTATCAGATGCGGCATCGGTACCCGATTCAGCAGCATAAAGACCGGATTGTTTTAAAAGTTTTAAATCATCAGGAGCCATTCCCTGGGGGCGAAAAAAACCTGCCCAGCGGATACCGACCTCTTGCCGGATTAACTCTTCTGCAAATTCAAGATAATGGCCCGCAGCATCATTAAAGACAGAATCGGTGAAGAAAAAGCTGTCTGAGTTGTATTCCTTTTTTATCTTTTTAATATGGCTGACGATTTCTCCGGGATCATAACATCTAAATCTGTTCCCTTCCAGGGACGGATAAGTACAATAAAGACAGTTTTGAGGACAGCCGCGTTTTGTCTGGTAATTAATCATTCCACTGTTGTCCATGTAAAAACGTACCAGTTCCTTTTTCATAAGGGGTAAAGATATTCTGTCCTCTGAAAGATAATTATCATTTCTTATTATCTGCGGTACAGGTTCACTTTTGTTAAGAGATTTTATGAGCTCGCATATGGAATGTTCACCTTCACCGACAATACCGTAATCAGCGCCTATATATTCAAGTATTGCTTCAGGCATGATTGAAAAGGCAGGTCCGCCGACAATAATAGGTACTGATATTTTGTTTCTAACAAGTTTTATAAGATCTCTGACTTGTTGAAGATACCAGTTGTTTTCTGTTGACAATGAATCTACGTTGTCGATATTCCTAATTGAAACACCGATATAATCCGCTTTAAAGCTTAGAAGCTCCGAAAGTAACGCAGATTCGGACTTCCCGCCAGCAAGAAAATCAAACTGGTAAACCGTATGACCATCGGATTCAAGAGCAGAGGCTATAATTGCCATTCCAATTGGATAAACAGGATATGGCTCAATAGTTATATTTGAGGAAAGTAAAAAAAAATCTGCTCATTTTATATTAAAAGACCTTTTTTTTCTGGGATTATAACGCCGGTATGTGCCGTCTTCGATTTCTTTTCTGACTACTTTTGTGAAAAGATCCCCCATCCTAAGCTGGTATCCTCCGTCCGCATAAAACATATCCCATGCGTAATAATATAGTTCCTGCAGCTTTTCAGGAGTCATGTGTTTCGGCTCAAAGACGACTTTGTCGCATGTATATCTTATCCAGTCATTGCTCAAAATCCTATTTTCTTTTTCAAGCTGTTCCCGGTATGGAGAATGGGGAAAAGGAGTAACAACTGTAAACTCTGCAATATCGAGCTGAATCTGCAAGAGGTAATCAACAAGCTTTTTTATAAATGTTTCATCCTGATTATCAGTACCCAGAAGGATTGTACCTTCCACACCTATTCCGTGATCTTTAAGACGGTTAATCCGTTCACGGATAACATCCTTTGTGTCGAAGATGGCCTGGTAAACATACCAGCATCCGGCTTCAGCAGCTAACTTTATGACTTTTTCATCATCCATAATGGGATGGGACACCCATTTTCTTTTAAGGGGGGCAAGGGCGGTAAAAAATTCTATCAGCCAATCTTTATCCTGGGCAAGGGAATTATCCACAATGAAAAGCCGGTTGTTGGGTATGGATTCAATTTCCTCAATAACTTTTTTTACAGGTCTGGGTCGAAATTTTCTTCCGCCCAAAAAACCATTGCAACAGGGAAAACAGTCGAATTTACATCCCCTGGAAGCATGCACCAGATCAAGCATCTGGACTCCCCGGTAATTGTATAAATCACGGTTCAGTATGTCCCTTCTGGCTGTACCCACGAGGTTTATATCAGGATGATTCTGCATATAATTATAGACTTTTTTCATCCTGCCCGATTTTAAATCATCAAGCACAGCGGAAAAACGGCCCTCAACTTCACCAAGGAAGACAGAATCAGAATGCTTCCCGACTTCCTCGGAATGCAGCATTGCGGCAATACCTCCGAATATAACCGGAACACCCATCTCCCTGTAACGGTCAGCAATTTCAAATGCCCGGGGAAGCTGGCATGTCAGCATTACTGAAATAGCAGCAAGATCCGTAGACGAATCAAATTCCATTTCTTGAACATTTTCATCGATAAAGTCAATTTCTATTTCGTCGGGAATTTCTGCTGCAAACACAACCGGACCGTGAGGCGGGAGATGAAACTCTGTCTGCATTTCAAGCTTGGGCCAGGTGGGGTATAATAATTTTATTTTCATATTAATACTCATTCTATTTTGACCGAATTTGTTTTAGCCCGGATTGTTTTCAAGACATTTTTCAGCAAGCATACAAAGGTCTGAAACAACTGTGTCATCAAAAAGAACATCATTGTTTCCAACACAAGTTATTTCACCATAGTTTCTACTATTATCACTTATATTTTTCTCAACCACAAAAAACAGGGCTCCGGATATATCTTCATCTGCTTTGTGGACAACTTCAAAATTCGGAGGGCAACCTGTTTCACAAAATCCGCACAGCATTATTTCATGTTCCATACATTCAATGCTTTCAATGGCTGTTTCCAGCCCACTGAAACCATAAGAAGATTTCTCGTTAATCACAAATCCGGTGCCCGGTCATTCCAAAACAGATAGATGCTTCACCAAGAAAGCAATTGGGCAAAGTATATGCAAACAAACCAGGACTCGCCAGGATACCTTCTTCCTGAATCACGGTATGATAATAACTGATGTCAGTATTGAGACATCCGTAAAAAGTTGAAGCAATAGTTCCAATATTACGTTTTTCAGACCATTTTTCTAGTCCTGCATCCCTTAATGCAAAAGCTATTGCTGCCAGGCCGATTTTTGAGAATTTATCCATCCGGCCAAAAGCTTTATATGGTTCAGTAAAAACATCTTTTCTTGAGATGTCAGGCAAAGGACCTTTTTTCATGGAAAAATTGGTGTATTTACTCCCATAGCCCATGCTGGATGCAGAAACCCAGCCAACACCAGTAATATAAGCAGTCATCAGACTTCACCTCTTTTTAAAACAATGGCCGCGTTAATTCCACTGAAGCCAGAATTTGTAGTAAGCAGATAGTTGCCTGATATTTCCACGGGAACGGATGAAACCATTCCTGCTGCCATCTCTTCAGGTTCTGACAGGCCAACAGTTGGAGGCATCAGCTGTTTGCACAGTATCTCAAGACCCATTACCAACTCAATCCCTCCGGCTGCACCAAGAGTATGGCCCAGAGAACCTTTAAAAGAATTAACAGGCACCCGGCGTCCGGAAAAAACTTCTTTAAAAGCGGTTAATTCCATCATGTCGTTGTGAACCGTTCCTGTCCCGTGGGCATTAACCGCAGCAATATCTCTTTGTGTTATGCCTGCAAGTTTAAATGATTTGTAAATTGCGTTTATTAGTCCGCAACCGTCACGGGCAGGAGCAGTAATATGGGTTGCATCATTTGCAGCACCCCAGCCAGAAACTGTCCCCAATATTGGGAAGCTGTTTTTTACGGCTGCTTCATGGGTCATCATTAAAATAGAAGCAGCGCCTTCCCCCAGAGTCAATCCGCTACGATTTTTGTCAAACGGCATTGCGCTTTTTTCCGACATTGCGTTCATTGCTGAAAACCCTGAAAACACAAACTCACTTATAATATCAATACAAAACACAAGGACTGATTCTGCTTTACCTGATGCAATAAGAGATGCTCCCTTTGCAACTGCTATTGTTGCTGAAGCACATGCCGCACTGACATTTATTCCATTATCATCCAGTCCGATTTTTTTTGAAATAATTCCGGATATGCAAGAAAGACTAACATCAGAAGGATCAGAAGTATTTCCCCTGACTAGTTTTTCAAGATTATCTATTCCTGATTTTGTTGTTGCTGTAATAATTCTTGTTCCTGCCGGGACATGGGGAAGACGGCTGGTGATCTTTTCTACCAGGGAATGTAAAAATGATTCTCCCTCTGACCGTTTGAGGTCTTCAATTATTGCGGCAAGATTAGAGTTGTAGTTGTCTGTGGCAAAACGAGTTACGGGTTTAAAGGCGGTTTTGCCGGCAACCAGTTTTTTCCATGTTTCCCCCACACTGTTTCCCAGCCCAGTAACAGCTTCCGTATCAACAACATAAACTTTATTCATTGAAATTTTCCTGCCTTCCACCGTTCACAAAAATCCCTAAAAAAAGGAGGCTGTAACATATAGATTTTAAAATCAGTATCCAACATCATCTGTATTGTAAAACCTGTGGCTGTAATATCATTGACACTGTTTCTTATAATATATTCCATGTTCATCCTTGCAGCTTCAGACCAGTGTAAAATTGCTTCAATTGTAAATTCTTCTTGAAACTTAATAGAAAGATGAAAATCAACATGCATACTTTTAATGGGTGTCAGTATTCCGTTTGAAGAAAGGGTCAGGTAACCTATCCCATATTTTTCTCCAAGGGCAACTCTTGCATCTTCAAAGTAACTGGCATAGCGCCCATGCCAGACGACCTGAAGCGGATCTACCTCTTCAAATCGAACAGTTCGTTTTACTTTACAGTGCAGCGATTTTGGCTGACCTTCTTCTTTTTTAAAGTATGGTTTATGCATCGTTCATTTCCTTAATATTTTCAGCCATTAAGGCTTTAACATGTTGACGCATTTCTGTATGGGGCATACTGTGCCTTTGAAAAGATTCGGGATATTCAGGTGCTAATATTCTCAGTTTAATTCTGGCCGGGGAAAACCAGAAACGTCCCGGAGGGAAAAAAACATCTGTGCCGGTCAGACATAGGGGCACCACGGGGAAACCTGTTTCAATAGACAGCTTAAAGGCCCCGGAATAAAATCGCTGACACTCACCATCACGGCTACGGTGACCTTCGGGGAAAAATATAATTGAGCTCCCGTTTCCCAACATTTTTTTTGCTTTTTTTAATATTTCTGCCCATTCAAGGCTTTCCACATCAAGATAGCGTGCCAGGTTCATAAATGGCCGATAAAAAAACATTCTGAACGGCCAGGATCGAATAGCAAAACAGGCATCACTATTAGGTAAAAGGGACATACAGTATGTATCAAAAAAAGAAAGATGGTTCACAACAAAAATACAGGGTTCTTTAAAACTAAAACTCTTTAAACCTTCCCTTTGGAAACTCACAAAAGGCTGAACTGTAAGCATCCACCCTCTTCCATATAACCAAATTAATTTACGGGCGATATAATTGTTGGATTTGAAAGTGAATAATTTTATTACAGTGAAAGCAACAGGTGAAACCATGATGGTAGACAGTGTCCATACAGACAGCATAAACACCACCATAATATTCATTGTTATTACAACCAGGATATTCGGTGTTTTTCCGGATTCAGATTTCATTTACTTATATGTTAAAATCAAACAATACTGATGCATTGGTTCCGCCAAACCCAAAAGAATTGGATAAGGCATATTTTATTTCCGCGGAAGTTTTTTGCCGGACTACATTTATTTTCGGGAAATCGTCCTGAAATTCAGTAAAATTTATATTAGGCGCCAGGAATCCATTCCGGGCCATTAATATGGTATATATTGCTTCACTTGCCCCGGACATCCAGCATTCATGACCAGTCATGGATTTTGTAGATGAAACAGGAACTTTATCGCCAAACAGCTTATTAATGGCAACAGCTTCTGCCAGATCTCCTATTGGAGTTGAGGTTGCATGCGCATTAATATAATCGATCTGGGAACGGGACAGACCGGAATCTGACAAGGCATTTTTCATAGCCGCAATCAGGCCCTTATCGCCTGGAGATGAAAGGTTTTGCCCGGCACAAGTTGAAAACCCATACCCACCGATCATACAATAGATATTTGCATTTCTTTTTTTTGCATGTTCAAGATCTTCAATTATAAGACAGGCAGCTCCTCCGCTTGGTACAAGACCATCTCTGAATGCATCAAAAGGACGTGATGCTTCTTCAGGAAAATCGAAGTTTGTTGAAAAAGCACCTATAGAATCAAAGCTCGCCATACTCATCCAGTTTGTTTCCTGCACACCTCCAGTTATTACAATGTCCTGAAATCCTCCCCGTATCAGCATCAGTGCCTGACCGATGGCATGAGCGCTGCTGGCACATGCAGCACTTAATGTCCAGTTAGCACCGCCTATGCCAAAGAAAGCTGCAAGGTTCATTGTGGCAGTTGAGTTCATCACGCGAAAAATACTTCCTGCGCCTATAAAATGGGTTTCACCGTATTTGTGGACATGTTCAATTGCTTCCACCCCTGCTTTTATAGTACTGTCATTACCAAAGACTATTCCGCAACGGTCATTTTTTAAATGTTCCTCTAGAAGATCTGCGTCCTTTACCGCATCATTTGCAGCAGCCCATGAATAAAGGGCAGGCTCACACATTGTGCGAAGAACTTTTCTACTGAGCCCCAGTTCCTTTGGATTAAAATTATTTATTTTCCCTGTCAGGGGGGACCGAAACCCCTTCTGCTTCCGCTCCTCTTCAAAAACAATACCTGATTTCCCCACCCTAAGTGAGGCCGTGACCTCTTCAAGACTATTTCCAATACAAGAAATTATTCCCATCCCTGTTACTGCAACCGGTCTGAATTTGTTTTGCGAAGCCAATCTCTCAGCCTTGTCTTTATTCACAGACACACTCTTCCTTTATTAATCTCTTTATTTAAATAAAATATTAAAATACGCCTCCGTTTATTCCAATAACCTGACCGGTAATATAGGAAGCCTCGGAAGAACATAAAAATACCACAGCAGCCGCAACATCTTCCGGTTTGCCCAGCTTGCCTGCGGGGAATAAATTTTTTCAGCTCATCAACCGGCAGTCCCTCAATCATTTCAGTTTCAATAAAACCTGGAGCAACGGCATTAACAGTGATATGACGTTTTGCGATTTCTTTTGCCAGAGCCTGAGTTGCACCTATCAGGCCGGATTTCGACGCAGAATAATTAACCTGGCCCGCCATGCCGGATTGACCGGAGGTTGATGAAACATTCACAATTCTTCCCGAACGCTTGGAAATCATATCCTTTACAATAAGCCGTGTCACATTAAAAAAACCGTTAAGATTAGTATCAATGACTTTTTTCCAGTTAGGTTCCTCCATCCATACCATGAGCATATCATCTCTAACACCCGCATTATTAACTAGGATATCAATGCGGCCGTGTTTCTCAAGAATTTTTTCTACTGCTTTTTCCGAGGCTTTTATATCCCTCACATCAAAAGGAATTAATTCGCCGCTGCCTCCTGTCTTTTCAACAGAACTCAGGGTTTCAGTCGCTGCCTCTTTGTTTGAACAATAATTAATACAAACATGCCTTCCGGTCCGGGCAAGGGCAATAGAAACAGCACGGCCAATACCCCTGCTTGCTCCTGTGATAAGCGCTATCTGTTTTTTTGATTCATCCATTATCAACGTCCCCTTATATTATTTTCTTTATTATTAGGGTTGCATTTACGCCGCCAAACGCAAAGTTGCTGGTCATAATACAATTTAGATCACTGTGAATTTTTTGAGTCACATGCCCTATCCCGCTGCAGTTTTCATCAATGTCATTAAGATTCAGAGTTGGAATAATAACACCGTTTTGCATCATCAGAATACAGAAAATAACTTCCATTGCCCCACTTGCGGCAAGAGTGTGCCCGGTGTATCCCTTGGTTCCACTGATGGGCACATTATCTCCCACCAGTTTACGGACAGCGGCAGATTCTGCAATATCTCCAAGTATTGTGCCGGTTGCATGGGCATTAATGTAATCCAGGTTCGAAGCATCTATTCCTGCAGATTCCATTGCAAGGTTCATGCAGCTCAGCATAGCTTCAGAGCTTGGTGATGTCATATGTCTGCCGTCACAGCAGGTTCCGTATCCTGCAAGTTCACCATATATCTCGGCTCCGCGCGCCACGGCACGTTCATATTCTTCAAGAATAACTACTGCCGAACCTTCACTGACAACAAGACCGTCACGGTTCTTATCAAAGGGTTTTGGTGTTTTTTCCGGAGTATCATTATAGCTTCTGGATGCGGAATGGAGAATATCAAAAACTCCCGCAGTTGAAGAATGAAGATCATCCGCACCGCCGCAGATCATTATGTCCTGGTAGCCGTCTTTTATAGTTTCATAACCAAGGCCGATTGCCTGTGTTGATGAGGCACAAGCGCTGCAGGGAGCAAGCAGACGTCCTTTTATCCCCAGCATGGCAGCAACATTTGCAGCTATGGAATGGCTCATAACTTTCATGAAAGTAGTGCCTTCCTGCAAATTAAAGCCTCCTGTTTTAATAAAATTTCCGAACATTTCTTCAATTGCACCGGTTGACCCTGTGGTGGAGCCCATTACGAGTCCGGTTCTTAAAGATGTAATATCGTTTTCTGTCAGATTTGCGTCTGACACAGCATCCATTGTGGCAAGGGATGCCATTACTGCCATTCTCCCCATTGTCCGGCGGTGTCTGCGGTTGATTTTTTTTGGTTCCAGACCCCCTACAATACCTGCTATAAAACTGTTTAGTCCTTCCAGCTTGCGCCACTCATTCATTTTTTTTATACCGGAATATCCCGAAACCAAGGAATCAAATACTGTATCAATATTATTACCTATGGGAGAGATTATCCCCATTCCTGTAATTGCCACACGTTTCATTTATATCCTCATATATATTTAATTTATAAACAAAGCCTAAAGCAAAAAGTTTTTACCCACCGGCTAACCCCCGGCAAAATTAATGAACAGCCCTTATTTTGTTAAGAAGGTAATCTTTCCCCAGAATTTCCGTACAGGTTAACACACTGCTTATTAACGCACCAAGAATTCCAGGGAGCAGAAGACTTTGTCCTGACAGGAACAAGCCCTCTACCTTTGTTCTTGTATGAAAGCTACTGTTTAAATATTTTGCAACAGATTTTTTTACTCCATATGCGGCACCATTGGGAGCAAGAGTATACCTGTTAAATGTACAGGGTGTATAGATATCAATAATTTTCATTTCTTCAGCCATTTCCGGCCATTGTTTTTTTAATTCGCCCAAAATATAAGCTGCCATCAGTTTTTTTGCAGAAAGGTACTCACTGTTTTTTGTTGAGTACAGCTTTTCCAGATAAATCGTATCCTTAATGCTCGCTCCAACTAAAGCTGTTACAGAACAGCTCTCCCCGCTTTTTCCCTCTACAGCACTACAGTATATGACCCCTGGTTTCTGTTCGCCTGAAAAAAGAGGCTTTTCATAAACCTTTTCGGTATCCCATGATGAATAAATATAGGCATCACATGATAAGAGCGGACAATCTGAATTATTCCACTGCACGGCTATCCCAAAAAATCCAGCTGTGTTTTCAGAATCATTTATTCTGTTTATAAATGCAGGCTTGAAAGATTTAGGGGGACACATGTCTATTATCCGACTGGGATGTCCTGTAAAAATAATACGATTTGCTAAAAGCTGTTCGCCCGTTTCCAGGATAACTCCTGTCACTTTTCTGTCAGTACAGGTTATGGATTTTACTAATGCCCCGCATATTATTTCACCTCCGCAATCAACCAGGCTGTTAACAAAAGTTTGCGGAAGAGTAGTCTTATTTTCGTCAACACGCCATGAACTATTCAGAAAAGAATCTGTTACAAAAAAATGGGTGCTCACAGGACATTCAGAAGGTTTGATCGCATAAAGAGGATTATTCCCTGTCAGAATACATGTAAGCTCTTTTGAACATCCCAGTTCTTTAAGATATGAACCAAGCGGGTTAAGATTAATGCCTGATTTTTTTTCAGCCGATTCTTTGGCAATATTATAAAGAAAATATTGCGATACAGTTTTTTCCATATCGGAAAAATATCGGTCAATTGCAGTTTTTTCCATGGGGAAATGTTTGTAAAGACTCTTCTTAAAAAAATCATGTCCATAAGGCACCTTAAAAGTCATACCCGGAAACCGGAATTCTTCAAAACCTTTCTTTTCAAGAGGTCTAAGCTTTAATTTATCGAAAACATTAAGATATTTAAAATATCTCCAAAGAATTTCTCCTTCTCCCAGAGAGCCCAGTCTGTGTACCCCTGTGGGAAAAGTACTGCCTTCCCGTTCATAAGACTGCATAAGCCCACCGGGTTTTGTATGCTGTTCAAGAACAAGCACTTTCTGGCCCTCTTGAGCAAGAATTATTCCGGCAGTCATTCCACTGATACCCTATCCGATAATGATCGTATCAAAATTTTTCATCAATGTTGTCTCTAAAAATTTTATCTATTAACATCATAATGCATTAAGTTTAATTTATACCTTTATGATTTGTACTCGTGATTTTTTTGAGTTCATGATTTACATTTTCTTTAAATGTTAAGCCTTATACCGTCGATCCAAAAGGGGGGTAATAGTAAAAACAGCTATGTAGCCGCTACTTATTCCGATTAATGCAGTGAAACCAATTGAGTGTAAAGCCGGATGACCTGCGATTGTCAACACTCCCATTCCACATAGGGTGGTTAGTGCGGATACTGTAATTGCGCCACAAGTGTGGCCAAATTGCCGCCTCTCATCATTGTTCTGCACATCCGTACGCTGCCGGACGATTACCAGGAAAATACCATAATCAACAATCAGTCCTAAAATAAAAATTATGACCATACTGTTCATCATGTTGAAATTAAGTCCCAACCAGCCCATAGCACCAAAAGTCCAGACTAAACTCACCAAAAGTGGAATTATAATCGAAACAGCCATGCGAATATTCCGCAAAACAATAAAAAGCAGGATAGAAATCACGGCCAGGCAAATAAATCCCAAGCGACGAAGTTCAAGATTGATAAGCTGAACCATGTGACTAACAAAGTGAATACCGCTAAACCCGATAAAGCTGGGAATACTCTGCCTCGACTCAGCGACCACTGTTTTAAACATATCCTGACGAAGCAGAACAGCTTTTGTCATAATCGAAACTCGCCCATTTTTTTTTGAAATGCTGTTGCCAAGCAGTTCTCCTAATAACCCTGTTTGGTAATTTGAAGGGATAATTTCAGGCATATCTCCTGGAAAATTTTCCCAGAAACGATCAAAAGATTCAGGTCGAATTTTTTGTTTTAGACAGGCTGTTACAAAGCTGTCTTTCAGCTCCAGCTTTCTTTTATGGGACCAGAACCTAACCCAGCGCTGTCGGTTTTTCTCTTGAAGTGAACGACTGGGTAATAGTTCGGTAACCGAGTTAATCCCTTTGATCTTTCCAAGTTTTTGATAATCAATAAATTGCTTTTGTACTAATTCATTTCTCTGCAAGGCCTCTTCGAAATCTTTACCTGACACCATAAAGGTTGTCCCCTTAATCATGTTGCCAAGTTGACTGCTAATCAGATCCCAATCTGCCTGAGTTTTCGGCTTCAATGAATTCAGCTTCTGGATATCGCCATCAAAATCTAACCATTGGATACCAAACAGAGTGAAAGTGGAGACAACTGAAATAAAAATAAGAGACCATTTTTTATGCTTTGCTGATGGCGATAAAACAGAATCAAAAAACTTTGTAAAGTCTATCCTAGATCTGGATTTGACAGTTTTCTTTTTATAGAGAGTTGCCTGGATAATAATAGGAAGAACAAACAAAGCCGTCAAAGTTGCGCCAAAAATTCCAAAGCAGGCAAACATTCCAAGATCCTGATATCCGGGTAAGATTGACAACTGCAATACTCCAAACGCCGCCATTGTGGTAAGAGCGCTCATCACGATTGGCAAAAACAATCGCTTTAATACATTTAAAATGAGTTCCCTGCCTGTTTTTAATGTGGACAACTGATCAGCACCATATAATATGTGCAAACCATAATCCATTGAAATACCGATCAGCATTGAACCGCATCCAATTGAAATCGCGCATACATTCGGGTTAATCCAACGGATCAACCCCGAAGCAAAGGTCGCGCCGAACAACACGGGAATAAACATCAACAAAACCAGACTCAGCCGGTGGAAGACGAGATAACACAGAAACGAGATCGTTAGAATAGAAATAACGATAGTCATAACCACATCCCGTTTGATTTGAGATGAGTTTTCAACTGCCGCTAAATGGCCTCCAAAAAAGGCTATATCAATCGTTGCAATTTCGTTTTTCTTTTCAATAATCTGAATTTTCGATTGTACTTTATCAACAAATTCTTTGGCTTTATAATGGTCAGAAGACGGGTGAACCGGCAAGCCGATCATCAGTACATGCTGACCATCAGTGCTTGTCAAGCGGCCTTTGGTTACAGTCAGGGGGCTGTCCTGAGATTGAAATGATGAGAGTTTTTTCACAAACAACTCATTTATGCCCAAGGGATCTTCGTAAAACTGGTTTCCCACAAAAGGAGCGGGAGATTCGATAAGGGTTCGTTTCCATTTCAAGAGAGAATTTTCTATTGATTTTGGTCTTAATTTTTGTTGTAACTGTTTTTCATCTTCATCGGTGAATAGCGACGCCCGGTGCTTAATGATCTGGCTCATAGCCTGATAAAAATCACGGGTATCCCAGCGATAAATTAATTTCTTAAATTCTCCGGTTTCCTGCAATAACTTCTCAAATTCATCGGCTGCTTTAAACAAAACCTCCGGTGTTAATCTCTGAGACTTATCAGCCGGACCAATAGAAAAATAACAATAGTCCATTGCATCAAAAGCCCGTGTAAACTTCTGAAAATCCGAAACTACGGAATCTTTAGAAGGCAATACGTCAATAATATCTTCGTTCCAGCGCAATCCGATCGTTGACACCAAACAAAGAACGAAAACCAACAGAAAAACCGTTGGGATTTTCCATCCCGTTTTCTGGATAAATTGTATAATTGAGTTTAATTGCATTTATTCAGTTAGTTGCTCTACCTTGTAAAGTTTGATTTCCATCTCGTAATGCCAAAGATGATTTTTCAGTACAATCATGTGTGGAACTATTTTTTTCTTTAACGAATCTAACCGGTAATCTTCATAACGAACCGAACGGATGATTTGGCCTTCAATAAATTCTCGTGATTTAACAGGATGATTTTTTTTAGGTTCAAAAATGTATTCATCAAAGTGAGACTCGCCATATTGAATCCACTGCCGAGGGGGAATCTCTTTTGGATAACTGCTAAAAGTTTGAATCGCATTTTTTCTTCCAAACAGATAATCAATGTCTCCAGCAACCCCTTCCAGCAAAGGCCTTTTGGATATTCCTTGCGGTGCGGTTACAACCCGTAAGGACCCATTGCTTTTTTTAAAACGAAACAATTCCACACCCATATCCGCCAAAGCCAGAGCCAGCCAGTTTCCGTTCTGCTCCAAAATTAAATATCCTGTCATATCCAGTTCTCGTCGCGGAAATGACAAAATGATTCGCTGGATAAGTCGCACCCCTCCAGGGTCATACACATAGGGAGTCGGCAGCCAATCTTTGATTTTTTTGATCTGGCAGGGCTGTGCTTTTTCAGGAAGCCTCAGATGCATTGTGGTGCAACCAGAAAGGTATGTCAGGCTGACTGCAAGCAGAAACCATTGACTAATCAAAGCTAATTTTGAAAAAAACCGTTTTTTGTCAGGGTTTAAATAAATCATCATCCAATTCCTGGTTCCATTGTTCTTTCAGATATCGAATCTCAATCCAATCCCCACGTGGTTCTTTGATAATAACTTTTTGGATATGATAATTTTCCGAGCTCATTATTAGCTCTATGGAATGAATCATCTTCAGCATGGATTCTGAGTTTGGCACGAGTTGTATCCGATAGTTTTGTTCTTGGAAAATTGTCAAGTTGAAGTATTCACGCGATTTATCCAGATCTCCCCGCATCCATGAGATAATCATTCCCATGACCTGACCCATGTTTTCCTGAGACCCAATATCCAGCTGTCGGTTCTCATCACCTTTCTTGACAATTTTGGACACTCTGCCCTTGACATACAGTAACACAGATGAAAAAGGCTTGGTCAGTTCCCATCTCAAAGAACTCGGTGCCTTATAGAAAAGAATACCTTCAGCCACTAGAGGTTCTTCAAAAACCAACATGTGCCTTTCCTGCACAAAATTAGCACGCAGATTTTTAATTTTGCCCAAGCGATCTTTGACAGTTATTAAGAATTTATCTGTCTGTTGTGTATTTAGAATTTCGCAATTATTTGTTCCTTGGTCCAAAGCCATGCATAAATTAGTGGTCAATAATGTCAAAATAGAGACTGTCAGAAAAAAGACTAGATTCCTCGGCTTAAAAATACCAAACTTTCTGTACGCAAATATTATTTTGATAATTTTTCCAAACATATTTTTGTTCTTATTTATTTATAATTCACATCTTTTATGTAACAACATCAAATGCCATAATATTTAAAATTATAATGAATTAACATAATTATCAAGCAAAATACAAAACAAGGGATAATATGCATATAAGAAATAGGAATAGATCTACTGCTCTACGTAGGTTAAGAATGACTTATGCTGAGGCTATATCAACTGTCAACAAAGGAGTAATCTTTTTCATAATACTTTCTACGCTCCCAACATTTTCTCTGGGGAAGTCCTTGTCAGGAACAGGGAGATTTAAAAAGGAACAGATAGGTTTCCATCCTTCTTCCACTCTATAGATAATTAAACGATCCGGAGAAACATTTTTTTTCACTTCATCAATATGCTCTTGATAAGCATTAACCCATTTCTCTTTTTCTGGGAAACCCCCAAAACGATGCTGAACATAATCAAGTGTCTCGTTGATGTTAAAAAGACAAGATAAAAATTTAGCGTTTTTAACACTTTTCAGCATTTCCCAAGCCCGAGAAACACTATCAAACCATTCCTCTGGATCACGAACATTCAGAAAACACTTGGCTTGTGGAAACTGCTCAAGTTGTTCACGATACAAGAAACATAGTGGCCAACCGATTGTGGCATCTATATCATCAAAAATACTCCAATCAATTTTTTTTTACCTTTTAAAAACCCGTTGATATTGGCATGACTGTTAGAATTGATAAAGAGTGCTTCCTGGGAAAGGGTGTGTAACCCTAAAAGCTCTAAAACCATCGCAATGGAGGTCGTTCCACTTCGTCCTGGTCCAGCAACTACCATTTTCATATGTTTTACCAACAATATTTTCAATAAAAACAGTTTAATTTGAAATAAAAATAAAATAAAGATATTATTAAAACATAAAATCAACTCCGAAGACCAGATTAGGCACAAAGATAGGGAATTTAAGATAATAACACGCACCTTTTATTTTGCAATTAGTTCATGTTACCAGAAGTAACATGAACTCTGCCCAAAGTTAAGGTTATGGTACGAACTGTTGACTATAGGGTTTGTTAAGGTTACTCGTGGTTATGTTAAAAAAGCAGAGCCAATTTTATGACCCTGCCTTTATGTTTTAAATAATTAATTAATTGGAATTACGAACCGGCCATACATAATATCCGTCATAATCCTTTAAGTTAGCACAGCTAATTTCCCCACAGGAGCTCGCAACCACTGCACTCACAGACATATCCGCCGCATAGGCCATAGTATCCGAAGGAGCATATTCATAATCTGTGCTCGACCAAAATAACCTTGGGTTGTCTATAGAAAGAGTAAATACACTCGGCCATTCAAATGGTTCCCTATATTCATAATCCGTAAAAAGAGTATCAAAATCCTCTCTAGTTGGCAGCCTCCAGTCTCCCTCCACTGATCCCTCTGTGCGGGCAATAACCTGTTGCAGTTCGCGAATCTCTTCATTTCTACGCAAATTCTGGTCTTCACGAAATTCCTGTTCCAA
>PVMK01118230.1_pt1 | contig 25522 bp, 28 predicted proteins | sample 1853481 | NCBI WGS metagenome assembly PVMK01 (sample SAMN08533507, study PRJNA380276) | Marine sediment metagenome, whole genome shotgun sequencing project.
TCAAGAGCGCCAAAACTGATATCAAACATCTCGTTCGGGGATATTGTCACGCGGGCGCCGTAGGCATAATCAGGAAATTCAACAGCGATGTTATTAACAAAAACATCCGCTAAAAACTGAGAAGTTTCATCATTTGCCACCTCATTTGCGTCAAACCAGCGGGTAACATCCATTTTTCCAAAAGTTGCCACGACCTTACCCTCTTTAAAACTGTGTTCATACCAGATTTCCGAGATCTGAAGGTCGGCATCATCATCTCCGGTTGCATCGGCATTGTATCCGTTAAACCCTTCAAGCTCGTCAGTAACACCGCTGCCTTCTCCCCCTTCAAGATAAAGAAGGGCTGTTCCGTTTTCACCGATTTTTGAAGTTATTTCCAGGTCTACCGAATAGGACGCATCGGTACTATCATTACCATTGCCGTCGGTTCCCTGAACAACACTTGTTGCCCCAAGACTTATTTCCAGACCTGAAACAACATGCTTTATGTCTTCAAATTCTTTAAGACTGCTGTCATGCTCTGTTATAACTGTTCCCTGCTTTTCAATCTTTGTATCCTGTTCTGCTAGTTTCTTTTCAAGTTGTTCAATTCTTGTTTTTAATGCCTTGAGCTCCTCCATTATACTGTCTTCTGCTGCTGCAGGACTGGTAAGGAACATGATGAGCAAGCTTAAAAAAAACAGTTTTTTTAGGTTCACGTTTTCCTCCTTATTATAATTAGATTATAAGTTTGTTTTTATTTGTTGGGTTATTAATAAACAGAATTTTTTAGAGAGATTATTTCGCTGGCGGCGCCCGGGTGAAAAGTGCTGACCCTAGAAAAAAGCGGTTAATCGGCAGGTTTTTTTCTTTGTTTTTTCCTGACAGTAAAAAGCAGGCTGTAAATATGCAATAGTTTGTAAAAAATGATATAAAAGGCATGCTGGCAAGCGAGAGGTCAGTTGCCGTGTTACGGTTGCAGAGCTTGCCTTCATTTATCCACTGACATACCGGGCTGTGATTAAGCGGGTGTATCTCGTGCTTTTTGTCATCATTATGAAGAACAGAAACAACAACAGAACAGCATATAAAAAGAGCTATTGAAAACAACAGAAAAGATAAAAAGTGCTTTTTTGTTTTTATTAATGGATTCATTGTTAGTGAATGAAGCAATTTTTGTTTGAATTAAAAAGTATAACACAGGCGGTTATAAATTGAAATAATATTGTTTTTTTGGGGTTTATTGAAGAGTTATAGCTTTATATAAAGATTGCCTTTTAGATAAAAATAAATTATACAAAGGTTAAATATTACGAAAAAACAGAAATTATTGATTTCGGAGATTCTTTCATGAAAAAAGGAACGCTGGTCTTATTTCTTACCCTGGCATTATTGTTTGTGAATGTTATTTATGCTGCCGCTGAAAAAAGGTATGTTTCAGACAGGCTTGAAGTGGTTGTTCGGTCAGGGAAGCAGTCCGAAATACCGTGTTATTTCTGTAGTAAAGGCAGACCAGGAGGTTGAGGTTATTAAATATGAAGGAGATTATGCCTTTATAAAGACACCTCGCGGGAAAGAGGGCTGGGTTCTTAAGCGGTTCTTAACAAGTGAAACGCCAAAAGCTATTGTAATAAATGGATATAAATATAAGCTGAAAATGTTAAACGAAAAAGGAAGCGGCTCTGACAGGAAGATGCTGGAACTGATTGATTCTGTAAAAACTCTTGAAAAAACTAAAAAGAAACAGGAAGAAACCCTTAAAGCTCTTGAGAAAAACTATCAGGATTTGAAATCTGGTTCAGCAAACTTTTTAAAACTAAAAAGAAAACAAAAAAAACTGGAAAAACAGCTGGAAGTTAACAGTCAAAAACTCTCAAGTACAATATCGGAAAATAAGGAGCTTAAAAGCCAGTCAAAAATAAAGTGGTTTATGGCAGGAGCTTCTGCAATTCTTGTTGGATTTATTATTGGAGTTTGGCTGCAGCGGCTAAGAAGCCAAAGAAGAAGCCAGTTTAGCTTTTAGCTTTTCAAGCCATCCTTTGTAGACAAAATTTTTGATCCACGACTTCCGAGGCACTCCAAAAGGTCGAAGCTGTCAATAGCTTTTCTAGTCAAAATTAATCACAGCAAGCCTCTCCTGATCGTATTGCTAAAGCCCATGATTTAAAAAACATATAATTATTATGGCGATTTGACCATTTGTGGACTGGCTAAATGGCCATGGGGATAAGAAATTAGCAGAAATGGGGTTATTGATTTAAATAAAATAAAATTAAACGACTTTGTTTTACCTCCCCCTTTAATAATTTTTTGTTGGCATATCTTCTGCTATACCACCTATAAAACAATTAAATAGACACACAACAAGAAATAGCGAGGCATTAAAAACGGGAGCTGTTCCTAGAGATTTCTTGACAGAACCTTGTTTTTTTCTTATAGTTGAAATTTATTGATTCTAGTGTTATGGTAGATAGCCCTAAGCCGTCAAAAAAAAACAACTTTAAAGGTTCTCTGGGCGCTTTATCTCAGGTTGGAAGTTTTGGCTTTATAATGGCGGCAGCGATTTTCATGGGTTATTACTCGGGCTCATATATTGATAGAAAGCTCGGTACGGAACCATGGTTTCTGCTTCTGATGCTGATACTGTTTATAATCGGAGCATTTATAAAATTTGTTCAGTCTACAAAAGAAGTGAGTGATAAAAAAAAAGATAATGGCTAAAGGGAATAACTATTACAACCAAAAATTATGTCTCTGAGCTTGGATACCCCAAGAAGAATTTTTTTTTATCCGCAGCAATGGCTGTACTGCTTATCCTTATTTCGCTGATAGAGGGTGACCAGGCAGTAACAAACGGATTAATGGTAGGTTCCACTGTGGGCATTGTATTTTTTCTTATTGCCTGGTGGGTGGTAAATGTTATTATCAGGGAGAAAAAAAAGCAGTCTCCCAGCCCCATTATGACACTTGTGGCAATTACAGTGTTTATACTTAAGTTTCCCATCTTAGGGATAGCCCTCTGGTATGCTTTTAAGTATATGCAGATAAACACTTTTGCTCTGGTTGGCGGTATCGGAATAACACAGGTAGCAATAGTGATATCGGCCCTGAGTAAAATTTCAATTTCTGGTAAAACGAAAAATGAGCGTTGAATCTCAAACTGAACACGCAGTAGAAGCCTTGGAATACGGGGCAGCAGAAGCTGGAGCCCATGCTGTACAGGCGGCAGAATCAGCAGAGCCTGCACTTGAGCTACCCTCTTTTCTTGATTTTATCCCCGGACTGGACATGCATCACCACTATTTTGGGCTCACTCCCCATGAGTGGCTCCCGGTGATTATGGCTTCTATGGTCGGGATGCTGCTGGTAGGGTTTTCCATGTTTGCAACGCGCAGGATGGAAAAAATACCGACCGGATGCCAGGCTTTTCTGGAGATTGTTGTTGAAGCTCTTCACGACTTTTTAAGTGATACCCTCGGCAAAAATGCTACAAGATACCTGCCGATTCTGGGAACTTTTTTCCTTTACATCATTATGATGAATTTCTGGGGTCTTATTCCCCTGATGCATTCACCCACAAATACGATTAATACAACTCTTGCTCTGGCCATTGTTTCGTTTACGGTATATAATTTTGAGGGAATAAGAATAAAAAAGCTGGGTTATTTTAAGCACTTTTTCGAGCCGCTTTTCATGGCTCCGATCATGTTTCCTCTTCATGTTATTGGGGAATTTGTAAGACCGGCTTCTCTGTCTATCAGGCTGTTCGGCAATCTGACCGGGGAAGACCTGACTCTTGCGCTTCTGGTCGGCCTGACTCCGTTTGTTTTTGGATTAATCCCTGTTCCGGTACACCTTTTAATGGTTTTAATGGCTCTTCTTTTCAGTACCATACAGGCAACCATATTTACTCTTTTGTCTGCGGTTTATCTAAGTCTTGCGATAGACGAAGAGGATCATTGATTTAATATATTTAACCTGCAAACAATATAACAAAAAACTGTTAGAATAACGATTAAAAGGAGGTTAGGGTTATGATTTATTTTGGATTGATTGGTTTAGGTATATGTTTAGGAATCGGGATGGCAGCTCTTGGCGGCGGAGCAGGTATTGGCCGGGCTGTTTCTGCAGCTCTGGAAGGAACTGCACGGCAGCCTGAAGCAGCGGGTAACCTTCGTACAACCCTGATTATCGGTGCGGCGCTTATTGAGTCTCTTACAATATATGCCCTTGTTATTGGAATTCTTCTGATGGGTAAGCTTCCTGCTCCTGAAAAGGCGCTTGAAATGCTTGCAGTTATTGCCGGGGGGAAGTAGTCGGTTTTAATTTGTAAGGATGCAAAGAATTTTTTAGCATAAGAAATAAATCGCAAACATATTTAAAAAAATATTATGGAATTATTAGCGCCTCTTGGTCTGAACTTTAAACTGGTGGGAATACAGCTGTTTGGTTTTATTATTCTCTTTTTCCTTCTCAAGAAATTTCTGTGGGGAAGGATATTGGACATGCTCCAGCAGAGAGGAGACGAGATCAGAAAGGCGTATGAAGAAAACGAAAAAATGCGTGATACGGCTAATGAACTGAAGGCTGAGTATGAAAAAAGGCTTCAGGACGCCAAAAAGGAAGCTGAGTCAATAGTACAGCAGTCTGTGGAAAAGGCGGAAAAAGCCGGTCAGGAAGTAATAGAAAAAACCCGTCAGGAAGCAAACATTATTAAGGAAAAGGGTCTTGCTGAGATAGAGCAGGAAAAGAGCCGGGTTCTTTCTGAGATCCGAACGGATGTTGTTGAACTATCAATGGAAATTGCAAAAGAAATTATTGAAAAGACAGTTGATCAGAAGGTTGCGGAAGAACTGACTGACAATGCGATCAAAAAAATAAGCGGGGTATCTTTTCAATGATCCGGCGTGTAACCAGACGTTATGTAAAAGGTTTTTTGCAGGCAGCAATAGAGGCTGACAGTGTTGAGCCCATTGAGAAGTCTTTGAAAGAGTTTGACCGGGCCTTCAGAGAGAACAGGCAGATAGCAGAAGTTATCTACCATCCAACGGTACCCCGGGCAAACAAAAAAAGACTTATAAAAGAACTTCTGGGAAAAGAAGCGCCTGAACTCTTAAAGAATTTTACGGATTATATAATAGATAAAAAACGCGAGAGAATACTTACTTTCCTTTATACAGAGTATAAGGTAGCCGCAGATCAGCTTAAAGGAATTGTCAGCGCAAAAATAAGATCCGCAGCTAAGCTTTCACAGCAACAGGCAGAAAGCATTTCCGGACTGCTTGAGCAGAAGCTTAACAAAAAAATAGATCTTGAATATGAGATTGATGAAAAACTTATCGGCGGTCTCCAGGTCTTTCTGGGCAGCTATGAAATAGACGGCAGCGCCAAAGGCAGGCTTGACAGGCTGCACAAAAAAATGCTTGAAAGTGCGGGATAAATGAAATCAGCTGTTTTTTGCAGCTAAAAAAAAGGAGTTATGAGTCTTGGAACTAAAGGCAGAAGAAATAACATCAGTAATTCGTAAAGAGATCGAAAACTATGAAAAAGATCTCAAGATGGAAAGTGTGGGCACTGTTCTTCAGATCGGAGACGGTGTTGCACGGATATATGGCCTGGAAAAATGCAAAGCTTCTGAATTGCTTGAGTTTGAAGAAGGTATTTACGGAATTGCACTGAACCTTGAAGAAGATTCAGTTGGTGCTGTGCTTCTGGGTGATCCCCGGAAGATAAAAGCAGGCCAGACGGTCAAGTCTACAGGACGCATCATTTCTGTTCCTGTTGGAGACGCTCTTCTGGGCAGGGTTGTTAATGCTCTCGGCGAGCCGATTGACGGAAAAGGTCCGATTGCAACAGAGAAGCTGCGCAACATAGAATATCCTGCTCCCAACGTTGTTGAAAGACAGCCGGTTAAGGAGCCGCTTCAGACAGGCATTAAAGCGGTTGATTCAATGATACCTATTGGCCGCGGACAGCGTGAACTTATCATCGGTGACAGGCAGACAGGAAAAACAGCGATTACCATCGATGCCATTATTAACCAGAAAGAATATTTTGAGGCAGGAGAGCCTGTTTATTGCATATATGTTGCTATTGGTCAGAAACAGTCAACAGTGCTAAGGGTTCAGGAGACGCTTGAGAAATATGGTGCCATGCAATATACGATTATTGTAAGCGCGAGCGCGAGCGATCCTGCTCCAATGCAGTACATTGCTCCTTTTTCCGGTTGTGCAATGGGAGAGGAGTTCCGTGATACGGGTCGACATTCTCTTATTGTTTATGATGATCTCTGGAAACATGCTGTGGCATACAGGCAGGTTTCACTCCTTCTCAGGCGTCCTCCGGGTCGCGAGGCGTTTCCAGGCGATATCTTTAATCTTCATTCACGTCTACTGGAACGTGCTGCAAAGCTAAATGACAAGCTGGGTGGTGGATCACTGACCGCTCTGCCTATTGTTGAAACCCAGGCCGGCGATTTTTCCGCCTATATTCCAACAAATGTTATCTCGATAACTGACGGACAGATATACCTTGAAAATGATCTGTTTTATTCCGGAGTCAGGCCGGCCATAAATGCGGGTCTTTCTGTTTCCCGTGTTGGTGGTAATGCGCAGAAAAAGGCAATGAAAAAGGTTGCAGGGTCGCTTCGCCTTGACCTTGCCCAGTACCGGGAGCTTGAGGCTTTTACAAAATTCGGCTCAGAGCTTGATAAATCCACACAGGCACAGCTGTGCAGGGGAGAGCGGCTTATTGAGGTACTTAAGCAGCCTCAGTACGAACCCGTTTCCATGGAAGATCAGGTTATAACTATATTTGTTGTGGGCCGGGGTCTCATTGATGAGGTTCCGGTTGACAAGGTCGGAAAATTTGAGAAAGAGTTCTTAAGTTTTATTGCCCAGTCCCATCCTAACATAAGGGCTACGATAAAAGATACCGGCGAGGTGTCAGGAGACACAACAGAAGAGATTACCCGGCTGTGTCAGGAATTTTTAAAAGATTTTTCATAGGTAAAGACTGAACGCATGGCTGAATCAACCAAAGAGATACTCAGAAGAATAAAGGGCATTAAATCAACCCAGCAGATCACAAAAGCTATGGAAATGGTTTCTGCGGTTAAGCTGAACAGGGTTCGAACCCAGGCAGAGAACTCGCGCCCGTACGTTGATAATATGCAGCAGATGATGCAGGCCCTTTGCGCCTCTGCAGAAGAACTGAGCCATCCGCTTCTTTCTCCGAAGGAAGAGGTGAAAAGAGTTCTGCTTGTGGTGGTCACTTCAGACAGGGGTCTTTGCGGAACATTTAATGCTAATGTTGTTAATGCTGCCAAAGAGTTCATTAAAGAAAACGAAGACAAGGAGGTCACGCTTCTTACTATAGGGGCCAAGGGACATGACGCTCTAACCCGCATGGGTTACTCAGTATTAAAAACAGTTAATGTGCCGTGGGGTGATGGGATTGCGGTAGAGATGAAGAAAGTCAGTACCTTGCTGGAAGAGACCTTTCTTTCAATGCAGGCAGACAGAGTATGTCTGCTTTACAGCAGGTTCGAAAATGTTTTAAAATATGTCCCGACAATAGTGCAGTATCTTCCTGTTCCTTCGCTTAACGAGGAAGAGATGAGGTCGCTTTTAAAACTGTCGGCAGACTTTATTGTTGAACCAACGTTTGATGAAGTCGCAGATTTTCTCGCACCAAGATACCTTGAAACGCGTTTGTATCACAGTATTATTGAGTCTCTTGCAAGTGAATATGCAGCCAGAATGGTTTCAATGCGAAATGCTAATGACAACGCAGAAGAGGTTATTGAGGAACTTAACTTGACATACAATAAGGCACGCCAGGCAAGCATAACCACAGAACTTATAGATATTATAGGCGGGGTTGAAGCGCTTAAGGGCTAAATTCCCGCAAAAAATAAAATTAATAGTAGCTGGAGGTATAAACAGTTGAGAACAGGAAAAGTAGCCCAGGTAATAGGGCCTGTTGTTGATGTACAGTTTCCATCGGAAGATCTTCCCGCGATATACAATGCGATAAAAATTGTCGATGAAGCTGAGAAAATAGACCTGACCCTTGAAGTGGCACAGCATCTTGGCGATAACATCGTACGGACGATTGCAATGTCATCTACGGATGGTCTGGTTAGGGGAATGCCTGCACAGGATACTGACGGCCCCATAACTGTACCTGTGGGTGAAGAGACTCTGGGAAGGGTTTTAAACCTGTTGGGCCAGCCGATTGATGAGCTTGGCGAGGTTAAGACTGAGAAAAGATATCCGATTCACAGGCGTCCGCCTACAATGGAAGAGCAGAAAACATCTATTGAGCTTTTCGAGACCGGAATAAAGGTTGTTGATTTACTTGCCCCATATTCAAAGGGCGGAAAAGTAGGATTGTTTGGAGGTGCAGGTGTTGGAAAGACTGTTCTTATTATGGAGCTTATCAGAAATATCGCGACAGAGTATGGCGGCATATCCTGTTTTGCCGGTGTTGGTGAAAGGACCCGTGAAGGAAATGACCTCTGGCTCGAGATGAAAGAATCCGGCGTTATCGAAAAGACTACCATGACATTTGGACAGATGAATGAGCCTCCAGGGGCGCGTCTTCGTGTTGCTCTTTCTGCCCTTGCATCAGCCGAGTATTTCAGGGATGAAAAAGGGCTGGACGTGCTTCTTTTTGTTGATAATATTTTTCGTTTTACTCAGGCAGGCGCGGAAGTTTCAGCTCTTCTCGGCCGTATGCCGTCAGCTGTTGGTTATCAGCCGACGCTTGCAAACGAGATGGGTGATCTTCAGGAAAGGATCACCTCAACCAAAAAAGGTTCTATTACCTCTATCCAGGCCGTTTATGTTCCTGCGGATGACCTTACCGATCCAGCGCCTGCAACTACCTTTACACATCTTGATGCGACAACGGTTCTTTCACGGTCTCTTGCAGAGCTGGGAATTTATCCTGCGGTTGATCCGCTTGATTCAAGTTCGCGTATTCTTGACCCGTTGATTCTTGGTGAAGAACACTATGAAACAGCCCGTAATGTACAGGCTGTTCTCCAGAAATACAAGGAGCTTCAGGATATCATTGCTATTCTTGGGATGGAAGAGCTTTCTGATGAGGATAAACGTATCGTTGCCAGAGCCAGAAAAATGCAGCGTTTTCTTTCTCAGCCGTTCTTTGTGGCAGAGGCTTTTTCCGGAACGCCAGGAAAATATGTTTCGCTTAGTGAGACGATTAGAGGTTTTAAAGAAATATTGTCCGGTCAGCATGACGACCTGCCAGAGCAGGCTTTTTATATGGTTGGTACAATTGATGAAGCAGTAGAAAAAGGCAGAGAACTCAAGGCATAAGATGGATAAGAAAAAAGAACTGAAAATTGAGCTGATAACACCAGAGAGAGTTCTGCTGGATAGTACAATTACTTTTGCAACCATACCCTCGGCTCCGGTCCTGTGGGGGTGCTTCCGGGTAACCATGCTCCCCTTCTCGGAAATCTTTTCAGGGGCGTTCTTTCTGGTTCGCGATATTTCAGGAAAGAGTTTAATGTTTTTGTGCGGCGCGGATCTTTTATGATATCACATGCCGGAATAAAGATAGTTACACAGGCCGCAGAAATTGACGAGCAGATAGATATTGACCGTGCAACGGCTGCAAAGGACCGTGCAAACAAGAACCTTGCGTCAAATGATTCTGTCATGGATATGACAAGAGCAAGGGAAGCATTAATGCGCGCAGAAACAAGAATCAACATAGCGCAAGCAGCCCGAAAGGCGCGCTAAGATTTATTAAGTTAATAATATGTTTAAATCAACCCGCACTTAACCCCGTGCGGGTTTTCTTCTGAAATCTCAAAAGCATGGTTTTTAGAGGTGTGACTGGAAAAGTTTTTCAAGGGTTATCATCCGGACGGCCATTAATGTTGTATTGCTCCTTATTTTCTCCAAAAAGCCAAAATGATGAAACAACCGATTTGTTTATTAACAAGGCAGGCTTTCTTCAAAACAGTTAATTTACCTTTTTTATATACTTTACCTCAGCAGAGTTCCTGTGTCTTCGGATAGGCAGGCACTAAAATTTATCTCAATATATTTGAACTATTTTTTAAAAATTGATGCCGAAAAACAAATAAAGTGATATACAAATATTATGAAGGCAACAATTTCTCCTTACCTAATAAAAAAGATTGTAAATGCGGAGCACCATGATCCGTTCAGTATACTCGGCATGCATTCTGTTAAAATAAAAAACAGAAAAGCAATTGCTGTGAGAGTATACTGTCCTGATGCAAATAATCTTTATATAATTCCACAAAATAAACTTTTTGAAAAAAGAGAGATGAACCTTGTTCAGGAGGACGGGTTTTTTGAAACAGTTTTTGAAGGTGCAAAAGATTTTTTCTCCTACAGTTTAGAGCTTTTTGACAGGGAAGGTAACAGCAAAGTTTTTTTTGACCCCTATTCTTTTCCTCCGGTTCTTTCCGATTATGATCTGCACCTTATTTCAGAGGGGAATAATCACAAGGTGTATGACAAACTGGGCGCGCATAAAACCGTTTTAAACGGTACGGCTGGTTTTTTGTTTGGAGTGTGGGCGCCAAATGCTGCAAGGGTAAGTGTTGTTGGAGACTTTAACAGCTGGGACGGACGAAAACATGTTATGAGGGTAAGAGGAAGTACCGGGGTTTGGGAACTGTTTATTCCCGGGATCAAGGATGGAGAGCTCTATAAGTATGAACTTAAATCCAGGGACGGAAATATTATTGTTAAAGCGGATCCGTATGCGCTTTGTACAGAGATTCGGCCTAAAACAGCGTCTGTAACACATACCATAAAAAAGTTTTCCTGGAACGATAAAGCCTGGATGAAAAGCCGGGATATCACAGATCCGCTTGGGAAGCCCTTATCAATCTATGAGGTACATCTCGGTTCATGGAAGAGAAATATAGAAGAAGGCAACAGGTTCCTGACTTATTTGGAAGCTGCGGACCAGCTGGTCGAATATGTGCTTGAAATGGGATATACCCATGTACAGTTTATGCCCCTTGCGTCACATCCTTATGATCCTTCATGGGGCTACCAGGTAACAGGATATTTCAGTCCAACCGCACGTTACGGCAAACCCGAAGATCTTATGGCTTTGGTTGATAAATTCCATCAGAACAACATCGGGGTCCTGCTTGACTGGGTTCCCGCCCATTTCCCAACAGACAGTCACGCGCTGGCAAACTTTGACGGCACCTGCCTTTATGAGTATGAAGATCCAAAAAAAGGAAAGCATCCGGACTGGGGCACCCTTGTTTTTAACTTTGGCAGAAACGAGGTAAGAAACTTTCTTATTTCAAATGCCCTTTTCTGGCTGGACAAGTACCATATTGACGGTTTACGTGTAGATGCGGTGGCATCAATGCTTTATCTTGACTACTCAAGGAAAGAAGGAGAATGGGTTCCCAATGCATACGGGGGAAGGGAGAACCTTGAAGCTGTTAATTTTTTAAAAAGGTTAAATGAAATTGTCTTCGAGTACTTTCCTGGTGTTTTGATGATCGCGGAGGAGTCGACTTCCTGGCCTGCTGTTTCAAGACCCACCTATCTTGGCGGGCTTGGTTTTGCAATGAAATGGAACATGGGATGGATGCATGATATCCTCGATTATATGACAAAGGATCCGATTCACCGGGTTTATCATCATGATATGCTGACCTTTGCGCTGCTTTATACTTTCCATGAAAATTTTATTCTTCCTTTTTCACATGACGAAGTTGTTCATGGTAAGGGAGCGCTGCTTGCTAAAATGCCGGGTGATGACTGGCAGAAATTTGCCAACATGAGGCTTCTGCTGGGATATATGTTTGGACATCCGGGGAAGAAACACCTTTTTATGGGAATAGATATCGGCCAGTGGTCTGAGTGGGATCACAATAGAAGTCTGGACTGGAACCTTCTGGAGTATGACAGGCACAGCAAGTTGAGGGATTATGTTAAAGCCTTAAATCATTTTTATCGCGAAGAACCTGCCATGTATGAACTTGATTTTGACCATTCAGGTTTTGAATGGATTAGTTTTAGTGACGCGGAAAGCGGTGTTATCTCTTTTATGAGAAAAGCCAGGGCTCAGGACAACATCCTTGTTTTTGTATTTAATTTTACCCCGGTGCCCAGGTATAAGTTCAGAGTGGGGGTGCCTTTTGAAGCTTATTTCAGGGAAGTTCTAAACAGTGATTCAGAGGTGTTCTGGGGCAGAAATATTGGAAATTGCGGCGGTATTCGTTCCGAGCCGGTGTCCTGGGATGATCAGCTCTGTTCTTTATGCCTTGATATTCCTCCGCTTGGATGTTTAGTCCTAAAGCCGGAAAATGATTAAGGTATAATTTGGAACGAGCCGTTATTCTTTTGTTTCGTCAGTGCTGTTGTCTTTATCAGTTTCGCCAGTCTCTTCCTGCTGTTCTATTATTTCAGTTTCTTCGCAGGGATCCTGTTTTTTTTTCTCACCTCTTAAGATTTTTTCAAAGCGGTTAACAGCATCAGCAGATTTTTTTCTTAAATTTTCTGTTGAGATTCCCAGGTCATCAATTTTTGTTTTCAGTTCTTCAGCAGTTCCTCCGCTATGCTGATACGCTTTATAAGCAAAAACAAGAGCAATTATAGAGATAATCAGTGCTAAAATAGACATTTGTTAACCTCCATCAGAATTATTGTGTTGTTAAGTTAATAGTCGGAAGATTTTTTCTTTTCCGGACATTAATAAAAGACAAGACCATGCCGATAATAATGCCTGAAAAAAGTGTTGCAAAAAGAACAAGAGAAGTGTTTACCGGAGGAGTAGACCATATCAAAAAGTTGAAAGAAATTGCCCCGCTGTTCTGAATGGCTACAATAACAACAACTATTAATAAAAACAGAGCCAAGACAATTTTTATAGTCGGGATATATTCTTTCAATTTGCTCATTTTTTATTCTCCGTAAACTTCTGATGTTCTTTATTGTAATATCTAGTATATTTTATTATGAATTGCAACATAATAAAAAATTTAGCAAAAAGTTATATTTATGAGCTAGAAGAAGACCTTAAAAAAGACTGGAAAGCTATTGAATAATTCAGGGGAAAGTTTGGGTTTTAAGCTGTTGGTTTTTCTTTTTTAGGTTCTGGCAGGACAATAATCACTTTTTTAATTGAGCGGATATCTGTTTCTTTTATTATAAAAGTGATGTCGCCAAACTTAAAAGTTTCAGCGGTTTCAGGAATTTTCCCCATCTTTTTTAGTAAAAAACCCGAGACGGTTTCATAGTCTTCTTTTGGAAGTTGAATTTTAAAATGTTCATTTAACCGCTCAATTTCAGTCAAAGCATCTATCAGGTATCTGTTTTCCCCGGTCCTTATAATGCTTGTTTCTTCTTTATCATGTTCATCGTATATCTCACCGACAACTTCTTCCAGGATGTCCTCTACGGTTACAATTCCTGTTGTGCCGCCGTACTCGTCAACCACGATAGCAATACTGTTTCCTTCCGTCCTGAGCTGCTTAAGCAGTTTGTCAACCGGTATTGAGTCTGGAACATAACGTGCCGGTCGCAGGATATCTTTGATCGACAGAGATTTGTCCTGTACGGTTATAAGATCATAGGCAAGCACGATGCCGATAATGTTGTATGCTTTCTCGGAATATACGGGTATTCTTGAATGTCCTGTTCTTCTCGCCTTAATAATAGCTTCTTCAATTGAGTCGTTATCTTCCAGAGCCTTAATGTTAACAAGTGGTATCATAATGTCGGATGCAAGTGTTTCGGAAAAATCAAAGATTCGCTCGACCATCTTTTTTTCAGCTCTTTTAAGCCTGCTGTTGATATTCCACAGATCAAGGTAGTTAGCAAGGTCCTCCCTTGTTGTGAGGGGATATGTTTGTGCGCGGTCCATTCTGAAAAACTTCACAAAACATTCCGTTATTTTAGAAAGAAGAGAAACAAAAGGTTTTAATATACCGGCTATAACCTTAAGCGGAGCAACAAGGTGAGGGGCTATTTGATCTGCATGATAACGGTAAACAGTTTTTGGCACTATTTCACCAAAAACAAGAAGTAAGGGGGCCATAATAAATATGGTTATATATTCATAGCGTTCTCCAAGGTAAGTAATAACCATAATTGTGGCAATGGTATTGCTGATTACAACTGAAAGGTTTGTGCCAAGAAGTGTGGTTGAAAAAAAACTTTCGGGCTTTTCAAGAAAAGAATTTATTCCTATGGCTCCCTTATCTCCTTTATCTGCAAGGGCTTTTATCTTTGCGCGATCCAGAGAAACAAAGGCGGTTTCTGTGCCTGAAAAGAAGCTTTCGCAAAGAATACAGAAAAGAATAATAAATACGCCCGCCAGAAACTCAAGTACCATTTTCATCCTCCATGTCTGTCTCGTCCAGGATTTCACCGAACAGTTCTTCAAGGATATCTTCCATGGTAATAATGCCTGCTGTTTTTTCATTCCTGTCTTTTACTACAGCTATATGGATTTTGTTTTTTTTAAGCAGCAAAAAGACCGATAGGGCATTGTTATCGGCATATACAATGGCAGGTTTTCGAATCAGTGAACGTATGGGAAAATCCGTCTTTTTAGGTTTAATTCGAAGAAGATCCTTTGCATGGATAAAACCGATAATGTTGTCAGCAGTCTTGCTGTAGACAGGGTAGCGGGAATGCTTCTCAATTTTAATAATTTCCAGGAATTTATTTTCAGTGCAGGAATCTTCAAAAGAAATTATTTTATCTTCAGGTGTCATTATTCTGGATATTTCAATATCATCCAGCCGAAAAACTCTGTGGATCAGGTCTCTCTCAGAAGGTTCGATGTTGCCGTGTCTGCTTCCCGTGTCAACCATTGACTTAAAGGTGTCTTCGTCTATGTCAGCCGTGCCCATTTCGTGAAGTGAAGGGGTCTCTTACAAAAAGGTTTACAAAGATTTTTGCTGTTTTATTCAGAACGTACTGGACCGGAGTGATGAGGATCGAAAAAAGATAAAGTATAAAAGAATTAATTCTGGCTACATTTTCCGGGAATTTTACAGCGATTGTTTTTGGTATTATTTCGCCAAAAAGTAAAAGGGCTGGAACGGTTATGATTACTGAAGAAAGAGAAATAGAGGTGCTGCCAACATACTGGTTTAAAATTGAATAGACAATTGTTGCGGTTAAAACGGAAATTGAAATATTTACCAGTTCATTCCCAATTAAAACTGTTGTGAGGAACTTGACAGGGTCTTTAAGCAGTAAATAAACATATTTGAACCCGGGAGATTTTATTAATTTTCTTCGCTTAAGCTTTGTCTTGCTGAGGGAAAAAAATGCGACTTCAGAAGAGGAGAAGAAACCCGAGAGCAACAACAGGCAAAGAATGGCAAATAATTTGTTTTGTAGAGCCATTTTTGTTAGTTAAGGTGAGTAGTTTCTATTATGTATAGAAAATATCAGCAGAGGCGATACAAGTCAATTGATAAAAGTGGAAGCTTGTGTTTCTTGCATACAAGTTCTTAACTTACCTTATGATCGCTGCAGGAATGTTTTAAAGTGTTCAAAGAAACGGTTATAATCCCGGTAGAACTTCCGACGTGCTAGAAATCCAGGTCATCAAAATTTGGATTAAAGAGATCATCATGTTTTTCAGAGGCTTTGAGCTGTGGCGGCATTTTAGATTTGGCCGAAGGAGCCGGTGTTGTCTCTTCGTATCTGTTCCTGTTTTCATCGAAACCTTTCTGCCTGGCTTTTTCTCCGTCAATAAAGACAGAAAATTCTTCAACCATATATTTCAGAGAGGAAGCCTGTGCGGAAAGTTCTTCACTGGCAGAAGATGATTCTTCGGCATTTGCAGAGTTTGTCTGAACAACATTGTTCATCTCGGAAATGGCTTTTTCAATTTCTGATCTATACCCTTGGCTTGATTATCACTTTGCCTTTGCGATACCATTGATCAGTGTCGCAACTTTTTCTGTTGAAGACAGAATGTCATCAAGAGACTCTTTGGTGTTGGTTACCTTTTTTATTCCCTCATTAGCAAGTTTTTTATTTTTTTCGACTATATTTGTTGTTGTCTGTGCACTTTCCTTGACACGCTGTGCAAGATTTCTGACTTCTTCTGAAACAACTGCAAAACCCGCTCCGGCTTCACCGGCTCTTGCTGCTTCAACTGCAGCATTTAGAGCCAGAAGGTTTGTCTGGAAAGCAACGTTTTCAATCTCTTTTGCAACATCGGTAATTTTGTTTCCGCCTTCGACAATATTTTCCATTGCTACAACCAGTTCAGCAACAACCTTTGAACCCTTTTGTGCAGTGCTGCTTGTTTCCACGGCGCTATTGTTTGTTTCCAGGGAATCGGCAACACTTTTCTGGGACAAGGATTCAAGTTCTTTCAGTTCTGCAGAGGTCTCTTCAATTGAAGCTGCCTGTTCGGAAGAACCTTCAGCCAGCTGGCTGCTTACAGCCGCTATACCGCTTGCAGCGCTGTCTACTTCTTCAACGGTTCTTTTCAGCTTACCGACGATTAGATGAAGGTTGTTATCAATGTACCGTGTAAACAGAAATATTGCTGTAATAATTATGATAATTCCGATAACGGTAATAACAAGCATCCATTTTTTAAGTGTATTTACGGCGAATAAAGCTTCGTCCGCATTTATTTTTGCAACCATTTCCCACTCAATACTGCTATGGCTGATCGGCATTGAAGCGACCAGGATATCTCTGCCTTTACTGTTCGTATGTATATCTTTATGAGTTTCTTTTGATAAAAAGGAGTCGATAAGATATTTTTCTTCCGCCTTCTCTCCAAGTATATATTTTTCTGTGACATCTTCTGTTGTAAGAGTTATATTATTTCTGAATACGATATCGCCCTCATCTGTTTTTCCCAGAAGCAGAAAGATTCCGCTCTTGCCCATACCTGTGCGTTCTTTCATCAATTTGTCAAAGCGTTCAGACGTAACCTTCAGGACAATTACGTTAGTGATCCTGTCGCTTCCCGGTTCAAAAATGGGTGCGCCCACAAAAAACACCTGTTTGTTGTCAGGTTTATAGAATGAGAAATCCTGGAAAGCCGGTTTTTTTGTCGCTAAGACTTTTTCCCATACTTTTGCAAGCCCGGAATCCTGAAGAGGACTGTTTCTCAGGTTTAAGGAAAGCTCATTTTCTTTTGCAGGGTTTATAAGTTCTTTATATTGTGGGAGCGTCAAGTCAAAGACATTTTCTTTTATTCTTAAAGAGGTGAAGAAGACCTGCGCCTCATCATTAATCAGAACCGCATCATCATAGCCGAACGTCTGTATAAATTCCCCGAGAAATTGTGCGCACTGTCTGTGAATACCTTGATACTGGTCAGGATCCATGCAGAAAGAACCTTCCCTCTCCACAAATGAGTTTTCACATGTTTCGGCATACTCCTCGAACATAAAAAGAGAACCCTCAACCTGCGGTGATTTTGTAATACTTACAATGTCTCTTTTAAAAACTTTGAACAGGTCTATGATCTCTTTCTCTTTTGTTGCCTGAACAGCAGAAAGTTTCTGGTAAATAGAGTCTTCGAGTGCTCTGGTTGATTTACGCGAAGAAAGCCCGGAAAGAAGAAGAAGCGGTATGGTGGCCACAATTAGAAAGGTAACCAGTATTTCTATTCTTAAAGAGAATTTTGATAATGTTTTCAGCATTTTCAGGTCCCGACATTTTTTATTGGATTAATTAGATGAATTTATTGTCTGTGACTTATCGGATGAAGCATAAAAAGAATTAATAAAAAAACCTTCTAACTATTAAGGTTTTGAATAAAAAAAGTTTAGTCTGCTCCAAGAATATGTCAAGATATATAGTTCAGAGGCCTCCTTATCATTAAAGATAAAAGGACATCTCTCTTTCTATTAGATGAAAAACATAAAACAATGATTCAGAAACAACTTGTTCCATCGTTTTCATTAAAACGCTGTTCTTCTTGTTGATTATGTTCTATAGTTAAGTTAAATGTAATAAATACGTAAATAAACCTCTTGGGGAGGAGGACGGTTTATGTCTATGCCAATCAGGGAATTGGATTCTTATGGATCCGCTGCGTCTCTCCAGCAGAAAAAATCAAACAAAATTTCCGAACAGGAAAATGATTCCTGTGCTAGCAGGGCTGAGATAATTGGTTCAGCAAGAGAAGATACAGTTAAGATCAGCCAAGAAGCCTGTGAAAGAACAAAAGAATTTGAGAGCCCTGAAGAAAGAATGTCTTCAGAGCTAAAAGAGCAGGCTGTAAATAGAGACGGTGAAAAAAGAGCCGAAGACATACAAAGAGAACAGTTAAGGTTTAAGGAAGAAGACTGGGACAGAATTGAAGATGAAAGAATAGAAGATAGAGATGTACAACATGAAAATGAAGGATGTTCCGACCTCGAGAGGGAAAGCCTGGAGAGCGTTCCGGAATTAGAACAGCTGGAAGCTGAAAGAGAAGAAGATCTTTCAGAACGCAATGAAGAAATAATAGCAGAGCAGGAAGCTAAAATAGAAGAAGAAAATGCTATAAGAGACGAAGAGGCTGATGCGGCAAAAGCATTTACTGCTTCCTATATCAACAATCCCTCCTCTCCGGGAAATATCATAAATGTAACCGCCTGATTTCCGGGGTTTAATCTGTAAAAACCTGAACGTGGTCTTACAATAAGCATAATCTGGTTTTAACTTAATCTGACCAAAACCTCTTATTCGAAGTATCCACTAGTCAAATAATCACCTTTTCATATAACTAAAAGTAATATATTTTTTTTCCAGTATTGTAATAATTAAAGGTATTATCGCTTATGTTGACTTTTGACTGCCTCTGAATTATTAAGGAAACCTGAAGTAATTATGATATTTGCAGGTATTAAAAACTTTTGAAGACATACATTGAACCTTGGACTTATAGGAGAAAGAAAAGATGAAAAAAAATTATTAATAATTTTAATTGCGACATTGACACTCGTTGTTACTCAGACATACGCAGACATGGAAAAACAGCTGAAAGAAGCACGGGATAAAAAACAAAAAACACTTTTAGAACTTTTTGATAAAAAATGTACTAAGTGTCATGATGCTCCCGAAGCTAGCAAAATTCACAAAATGTATAATAAGCCAATTGATGTGGTAAAAAATATGCAAAAAAAAGAAGGGGCTGAGATATCCAATTCCGAGGCAGTAAACATAGCAGAATTTCTTAAAGGTCCTCAATTGTCACTTATGCAGACAGAATGTACAAAATGTCATAACCTTGACAGAATCGTAAGCGCCTGCGGTGACGGTACTTTAAACAAAGATACCATTAAAAGAATGCAGCAAAAAGGTGCCAGACTAAATGATGAGCAGGTAGACATTTTGTTTTCGGTGCTTAAAAAGAAACAAAGTTATGAAAAAAAATTTAGCCTTTTAGCTCTTTTTGGCAATAAATGCACAAAATGCCATGTTGCATCCCAGGCTAAAAAAATACACGAAACCGGACAAAAGCCCCTTGATGTCGTAAAAAAGATGCAGAAAAAGGATGCGTCTGGAATTTCTGATCAGGAAGCAATAGACATTGCGAAATTCTTTGAAGAACCATACTGGCAACTGCCGATATTTAATGATAAATGCTCAAAATGTCATTCTCTGGACAGGATCATCGACACCTGCAACAAAGGCCCCATGTCCATAAATATTTCAAAAGAAACCCTCAAAAATATGCAGAAAAAGGGCTCCAAAATAACGGACGAACAGTTAGATATGATGTATGAAATTCTTAATAACTAATAACTGCTAAAACAATAGACTCGGAATAGGAAAGTTTAATTGCTAAACAAAACTTTCCTGAAAATTAAGTGGAAAGAACAGAAGAAACATGGTTTGTTTGGTTTTTGAACCTATGTTCACTAAATAGTTTCAATAATTAATATAAGGCGGGGTATTAAATGCTTTGCCTTTTTCACATAACAATATATAAATGAAGCCAAGCAACGAAAGCGCATGTTCGGATGGACAAATTACCCTATCAGTTTAAACCCACAGAGCAGTTTAGTGAAAAGTTTAAGGCATTAAAAGCGACTGACCCTTCAGGTTATAAAAGGATCAGTAAAGTGATTGAGCGTTTGCTTGTTAATCCAGATGATGCTGATGGAAAAATGCATGGTCTTTATAATGGGCGCTTGAAAAAATATGTGGGTCTCAGCGGCTACCGTATTATTTACTATTGGTGTGAATTATGCCGAAAAGAAAACCGTAGGTTAAAAAACAACTGCGAGAGGTGTTCTGAAATTCCTGACCACAGCGTTATTTTTTTTGACGTATACCACAAAAAAGACAGAAAAAAGATGCTGTAATTCATATAACGTGAAACAAGATTTTCTGAAGAGAATTTACCTTGGGGCAATTTCACTTTTTAGCTGATTGGCACAAATCACTTCATATTACCATGAGTAACCTTAACAAACCATAAAGTCAATAGTATGTAATAATCTTTGTGATAATCTTAATTTGCAATACCTTTAGATTGGTTATATAATTATTACTATGGAAATGTGTATGTCGTTCAATTAATAAGTTATAGGAAAAATAAAACAAAGAAATAATTTAATTTAAACCTAAATATGAAGGAGATAAAAATGGCAGAAGCAAAAGGATTGAATAAACCGGTAAAGCTGAAAAACGAGCTCGCAGAATTTCTAGGAGCATCTGAACTTCCCAGGACAGAGATTACCAAAAAACTATGGGACTATATTAAAGCAAATAAACTTCAGACAAAGACTGAGAATGGAAAGCCTGAGAATGCAGGTAAATTTATTGTGGCAGATGCTAAATTGCTCCCGATCTTCAAAAACACTAACTCCAAAAGCAAAGCAGGTAAGGTCACTAACCTTACAGCTCTGAAAGAAGGTCAGACGATCAACATGATGCAGATGGCCGCTGTTGTCGGTGCAAATATAGAATAAGCTGAATAGTTAATAAAACCCTATAACATATAACCACGAGTAACCTTAAACAATAAATAATTCAAATTAAAAAAGCCCTCACAGCTGTTGTACTGGAGGGCTTCTTAACAATTGTCACGAAACTATATTTTAATTTATTTTGTCTTCTTCTTAACGACTTTTTTCTTAACTACTTTCTTTTTAGCCGGTGCTTTTTTCTTAACTACTTTCTTCTTTGGAGCAGCCTTCTTCACAACTTTTTTCTTAGCCGGTTTCTTTTTCTCGGCAGCTACAGCCTTCTTCAGTGCAGCTTCCTGTTTTTTAACCTTGGCCTGCAGTGCGACTAATGCTTTCTTGTTTGCTGCAATGTAACCCTTGATCTGTTTTACTGATGCCATGATGTTAGTCCCCCTGTGTGATTAACGATTTAACAACTTTTTTGAAATTAAAATAACCACTATCGACTGCTGATAAACATCCTATGTCCGGAATATAGAACAAAAAAAATTTATTAGCAAGGGGCGTTGCAAGTTTTTTATGATAAGTCGGGTGTGTTTGCTAAGGATTATATTCTTTCTAAAAGCTCATAACACTCAGAATGTTATTTAATAATTTGACAAACTCACGTAAAAGACTTTAAGTTAATTTATTCTTAGGTTAGAAACAACGAGATTTTTAAGGAATGGAAACATGGAGCGGAAAAAACAATAAGAAAGTCAGGGGCTCAATTTAAGGAGAGTAACATGATACTTGGGATATGCGGGAGTGGCAGAAAAGAGGGAAACACAGGAACCCTTGTTGAGGAGGTATTGAAGGCAGCCGGAACTGAGTCAGAGCTTGTATGGCTTATAGATATAAACCTTGGTTACTGTACAGGCTGCTGGAGGTGCGTTTCTGAAGGGAAATGTTGGCAAGAGGACGGGATGACCGAACTCTATAAAAAGATGATAGACTGTGATGCCATGGTTGTCGGCTCACCCTGTTATTACGGTGAGGTGTCCGGCCTTGTGAAAAGCATGATGGACAGGAGTATTGCTCTTGGATATATGGGAGTCGGGAAGGAATCGGAAACACCCATGCACGGTAGAAAGCCGCTGGCAAATAAACCTGCTGCTGTGTTGTCTGCTGTGGCAGGTCATGGCGTCGAAGGGGCCCTTAAAACAATGGAAAAGTTTGTTAATTACGGCGAGATGAACTTTGTTGGAAAGCTTGGAGCCGTTGCAGGGATGGGGGATGTCAGGGAGCTTGATAATGTCATGAGTGAAGCACGTGCTCTTGGAATGAAAATTAGAGAAGCTGTGAAGTAGAAAAGAATGAAAGCAGATGATAGGTTGATCTTCCCCTGAAGTAATGTTAACCATTATAGTTTTAATGTTCGTTCGTATAGACAAAACAACTAAAACATATACTTATGTAGAATCTCCCTAAGAAGGGATATTTATACTTATGATAAAACTAGCAAGACAGATTATTGTAAAATGATATAAATATTGTCTTGGCTTCGGCTGACAATAGCAATCCACAAACAAAAACAAGAGTCTTTTTAATATATAAGTTATAGAAAATGAGCATTAATAATAGCAACTAACCAAAAAGGGAGATCACTATGAAGATGTGTCATATAGGAATTCTGGTTGGAGAAATGGCTAAAGCCGTGGAGTTCTATACGAAGGCGATAGGTCTCGAAATCGTCATGGATGAAACTGAAGTTATGGAAGAACAGGAAACAGCAATTGGAAAAATGTGTGTTGCTGTATTCGGAGAAGGGTTTAAAAAATTCAATATTGCACATCTTGTAACTGAAGACGATATCGGGGTAGAACTGTTTGAAATGAAAGATAGAGAAGAGAAACATAATGTCGATTTTTCTAAGATCGGCATCTTCCATTTTTGCCTACAAACAGATGATTTCCAGGGTGTTATTGATAAGGTTGAACAATATGGAGGTAAAGTAAGAATGGATATTATGAGATATCACCCTGAAGATGATAACAAACCATATAAAATGGTTTATTTAGAAGATCCATTCGGCAACCTTTTTGAACTTTATTCCCACCCATATAGAGAGACATATTCTTCAGAATATGAATGAAATTAATTAATCTATAACCATTCAGTTGAGTGTGACGGCTGATCGCCGCCGCTCACTTCAACCGTTACATATAACCACGCGCATCCTTAACAAACCTCATAGTCAACAGTTCGTACCATACTCTTGATTGTTGCCAGAGTTCATATTACCAGAAGTAATATGAATTATTTATTTTTTAATTTCCAGGATTGCTGCATAGAATAATGAATTGATGTCAGGGGAAATTTGAGCTCTGCTGCAAGGGCTGTCTGATCAAGCCCAAACTTTTACAGTTATCTTTTCACCGGAACATTTGACTCCTTTACATTACCATCTTATTTCCCAGCACATATGCGCGTGCGGGTTACGTTCAAAATCAAAGGGGATGGTTTCTGCCGTAATCTCTTTCACATTAAACTTAGCCAGTTTTCCACTGTCCAGCTTAAAGCGCCTGAAGTTGGTTGAAAAGATAAGCAGACCGTCTTTCTCAAGCCGTCTCATGGCACGATGAATAAGCTCCGCATGGTCCTTTTGTACATCAAAGATAATGCCCGTGCTCTTCGAATTTGAAAAAGTGGGCGGGTCAACAAAAATCAGATCAAACTTATCTTTTGACTCTGAAAGCCATTTCATACAGTCTGCGCGTATGGTCCTGTGATTATCACTGCCAAAGCCGTTTAAGGCCATATTGTTTTTGCCCAGCTTAGATAAACCGGGGAGAGGTCTACCGTGGTCATCTGGTTTGCCCCGCCCATGGCCGCATGCACTGTTGCTGTTCCGGTATATCCGTAAAGATTAAGAAAACGTTTTTTTTCTGCGTTTTCCTGTATCCTTTTTCGGGTAATCCGGTGATCCAGAAAAAGACCGGTATCCAGATAATCTGTCATATTTATTAAAAAGCGGCAGTTTCCCTCTCTAACTTCATAAAGCCTGCCTGTGTCGGCTTTTTTCTGATACTGGCTCCTCCCCTTCTGCTGCTGCCTGACCTTTACAAAGATCCTGTTTCTTTTAACCCCGAGAAGATCCTGAATAACCGTTACTGCATCTTTTAGCCGTTTAGCCGCTTTCTCCGGCTCAATTGTTTTCGGCGGTGCATATTCCTGAACATGCACCCAGTAGCCGTAAAGATCAATGGCCATATTATATTCCGGCATGTCAGCATCATAGATACGAAAGCAGGAAACCCCTTCTTTTTTTGCTCTTTTTAACAACGGCTTTAAATTCTTCTCGCAGCCGGTTAAAAAAGTCCTTTGCCTCTTCCTGCGAAGGACTTTCGCGCAGGCTCCAGCCGGTTTCCTTTTGATCTTCTGTTTCTTCCTGAAGATCAAAGCACAGCAGCTGACAGGCGATCGGACCGTTATAAAGTTTAAGCCTTTTTTTTGACTTCAGACCGAAAACATCAGCAAGGTCGGGATTAGCTGTAAATATTGAGGCCTGCCAGCCGGAAAATTTTTCTTTTAATTTCCGGCCGATACATTTGTAAAGATACTTTGCCTCATTTATTTCAGCCAGTCTCTCACCGTAAGGGGGGTTGACCACAAATATTCCTGTTTCATCTTTTCTTGTTTTTATGATCGGATTTTCCAGGATAGCAATCTCCTGGGTTTCCGCGTGAACCCTGCCGGTAAGTCCGGCCTTTTCAATATTTTCAATGGCAGCCCTGACAGTACCACGGTCATAATCATAACCAAGAATTCTTGGCCAGGGTTTTTTCTGGCCGTTTTCTTCTCTTTTAATCGCATCAGACACAAGGCGGTCCCAAATTTTACAGTCATGTCCTTTCCATTTGAGAAAGCCAAAATAGTTTCTTCCCAGACCGGGAGCAACATCTCCGTAAATAAGCGCCGCTTCAATTAGAAGCGTGCCCGAACCGCACATCGGATCAAGGAACATGGTTCTTGACCCCAGGTCTTTATTCCATCCGGAAAGATGAACGATTGCCGCAGCCAGGGTCTCTTTAAGCGGCGCTTTGCCGGTTGCGCTCCGGTATCCCCTGCGATGCAGACTCTCTCCTGAAAGATCAATACTTATGGTTGCTTTTTCACCGTTTAAAAATAGACTGATTCTGACATTTGGTCGGCGGATCTCTACATCAGGTCTTTTATTATATCGTTCACTGAACCAGTCTGCCACAGCATCTTTAATTCGAAGCGCAGCAAACTTACTGTTTCCTACCTTCGAATTAACCGCAGTGCAGTCTACGGCAAAAGAAGAATCGAGACCTAGGTGCTCATCCCAGTTGATTTTGCCAGCTCCCTTATACAGACTGTCTGTGTCCGGAGCATCAAACTCTAACAGATTTAAAAGAATTCGGCTTGCAAACCTTGACCAGAGACACATGCTGTATGCAGTTTCAAGCGGGCCTTCAAAACTTACCGCGCCCGGCAGGGTTTTTACCTTTTTTGCTTTAAACAAAGATATTTCTTCTGCCACAAGCCCTTCAAGGCCTGAAGCACAAATAGCTACCAGAGTGTATGTTTTTTCCGTTGCCATAATAATTTCTAATTAAGTCTTTTCAGGTTTATTCCTCAACCCGCTAGTTCCGCACTATAACA